>Ga0194130_10000226_pt1 | contig 114086 bp, 105 predicted proteins | sample TA2KigsurfametaG_FD_160084 | JGI IMG/M metagenome (GOLD analysis project Ga0194130, IMG submission 160084) | Freshwater microbial communities from Lake Tanganyika, Tanzania - TA2015050 Kigoma 12 surface | ecosystem: Environmental > Aquatic > Freshwater > Lake | place: Tanzania: Lake... | reverse complement strand
CTCCCGGACGCCGCGGGCGCAGGTTCCCTAGGTTGAGGACAGCGCCCCCCTGCCGCCATGGACGCCCCGCCAGCCCTGCCGGTGGTGGAGATCTTCCACTCCCTCCAGGGTGAAGGACTCCATGCCGGGCGCAGTGCCCTGTTCGTGCGCCTGGCGGGTTGCACGGTGGGTTGCGACTGGTGCGATACGAAGGTCTCCTGGCCTGCGGGTCACCACCCGGAGATGGCCCTGCCGGAGCTGGCCGCGGCGGTGCGAGAGGCCGGCGAGGCCGGGGCGGCCTTCGTGGTGATCACCGGCGGCGAGCCCCTGCATCACAACCTTGATGCGCTCTGCGAGGAGCTGGCCGGCGCAGGCCTGCCCCTGCACCTGGAAACCAGCGGCGTCGACCCCCTCTCCGGCCGGTTCGACTGGATCACCCTCTCGCCGAAGGCTCATCGCCCCCCCACGCCGGCGGCGCTGGCCGCCTGCGATGAACTCAAGGTGGTGGTGCATGGACCGGCCGACCTCGCCTTCGCCGAGGCGATGGCCGCGCAGGCCCAACAGGCCCGGATCAATGGTGGCGACCCTGGCCCCAGACCCGGCCCCAGCCTGCTGCTGCAGCCGGGCTGGCAGAGCGCGGAGGGCCAGGCGCTGGCGGTGGCCTACGTGCGCAGCCACCCGGCCTGGCGCCTCAGCCTGCAGAGCCACAAGTGGCTCGGCGTGCGCTGAGGCCCTCTTGCGATCGAGTCTGCCGTGAGACGGGAGACCTGCCGTCAGAGCCGCTGGGCAGGCTGCTGGCGGGTCTCCGCCTTCCAGAGCCGCCAGCGCACCTGCAGATCGCGGGGGGCGTAGAGCACGATCGGCAGGCTGGCGTTGTAGGGCACCACGAAGGGCTTGCCGCCGATGGGCACGAAGGCCTGGCGCGGACCCCGGTCCGGCGGACAGGCCATGAGGGTGCTGGGGCCGATCGCCACATCGCTCACCCGCACGATCGGGTATCCCCAGCCCTTCACGCTTTCCTGGCGGATGCGGCCCTGGAGGCGGGGCCCGTTGCAGTCGACCGTCATCTCCTTGCCCACGATCAGCTCCACCCGCCAGTCGGCCGGATTGGCGGAGATCGCCGGATCCGGGCTCGGCCGCAGCACACCAGGCAGCTGAATCACCCAGCGGCTCTCGCCCGCCCCGGCGGCCGGATAGGGCTTGAGGTCGAGCCGGGGCACGGCCGCCGCCGGCAGCCCGGCGCCCAGCAGGGCCAAGGCCGCAGCAATGGCCCCCATCCCCCTGATTCCCATCGGTCGATCCGCGAGCTGGCTCCCATGGTGGCGACAACGCTCCCCGCCGGCATTGGGGAAGATGGAGTTCTGCCCAGCGTGCCCCCGGGATCTGCGTCCCTGCATGGGCCGACAGCCCGTCTTCCCCAGCCATGTCCCCCCAGCCCACCGCCATCGCCCTGCTCTCCGGCGGCCTGGATTCGGCCACGGCCGCGGCCCTGGCCATCGAGGCCGGGTATCAGGTGATCGGCCTGTCGTTGGATTACGGCCAGCGCCACCGGCGGGAGCTGGAGGCCGCCGCCAGCGTGGCCCGGAGCCTGGGGCTGGTGGAGCACCACACGATCGCCGTGAACCTGGCCGCCTGGGGGGGGTCCGCCCTCACCGACACCGCCATTCCCGTTCCCAGCGACGGGTTGCAGGAGGGGGTGATCCCCAGCACCTACGTGCCGGGCCGCAACACGGTGTTCATCGCCCTGGGGCTGAGCCTGGCGGAGGCCCGCGCGGCCGAGCGGCTGGTGCTCGGCGTGAACGCCGTCGACTATTCCGGCTATCCCGACTGCCGGCCCGACTATCTCGATGCCTTCCAGACCCTGGCCGATCTGGCCAGCAAGGCGGGGCGGGAAGGCCATGGCACCGCGTTGTGGGCGCCGCTGGTGCGCTGGAGCAAGACCCAGATCGTGCAGGAGGCCCTGCGGCTGGAGGTGCCGATCGCCAGCACCTGGAGCTGCTACAGCGGCGGAGCCGTGCCCTGTGGCCGCTGTGACAGCTGCCGCATCCGCGACGCCGCCCTGATCCAGGCCGGCCGGCCGGATCTGGCCAGTGGGGCCACCGGCAGCGCGCCAGCATGAGTCCTGTGCTGCGCCAGCACCTTCCCTGGTGCGACCCCCTGTCCCTGCTGGCCGCCCTGCTGCCGGACCTGGAGCGATCCGGACTGGTGTGGCTGGACGGCGATGGCTCTGCCCAGGGAGCGCGCAGCGTGCTGGCCGTGGAACCCCTGGAGGAGCGGGTGTGCCGCGGGCTGCCGCATCAGCCCGGCAGCGCCGACCCGTTTGCCGTGCTGGCCGAGCTGGAAGCGGAGGGGGGAGCCTGGCTGGGTTGGCTGGGCTACGGGGCCGGCGCCTGGCTGGAGCCTGGCGCGCACTGGCCCGAGCCGGAGATGGCCCAGCTCTGGGCCATGAAGGCCGACCCGGTGCTGGTGTTCGACCACCGCCAGCGGCAGCTGTGGCTCGAAGGCCACGACCCGGAGCGGCTGGCGCGGCTGGCCGCCCGGATCCAGGCCTGCCAGCCCCGGGCCCTTCCAGAGGGCATCGCGGTGCCGCTGGAGGGCTGGCGCTGGCACACCGATCCGGCCGGTTTTGCGGAGGGGGTGCGGCGGCTGCAGGCCTGGATCGCCGCGGGGGATCTGTTTCAGGCCAACCTCACCGCCTGCTGCGAGCAGTGGCTCGACAGCCCCGCCGATACCGAGAGCCTGCTGGCGCTCTACGGCCGGCTGCGCCGCCACTGCCCGGCCCCCTTCGCCGGCCTGGCCATCGCTGGAGTGGCGGCGGCAGGGGAAGCGATCCTCTCGGCCTCACCCGAGCGCTTCCTGCAGCTGGATCCCCAGGGGCTGGTGGAAACCCGACCGATCAAGGGCACCCGTCCCCGCCACCGCGACCCCCGGGCCGATGCCGCGGCGGCGGCCGAGCTGGTGAGCAGCCCCAAGGACCGGGCGGAGAACGTGATGATCGTGGATCTGCTGCGCAACGACCTGGGCCGGGTGTGCCGTCCCGGTTCGGTGCAGGTGCCGCAGCTGGTGGGGCTGGAGAGCTACAGCCAGGTGCATCACCTCACCTCGGTGGTGCAGGGGCAGCTGCGCGCCGGCCTGGGGGCGGCGGAGCTGCTGCGGGCCTGCTGGCCGGGGGGATCGATCACCGGTGCTCCCAAGATCCGCGCCTGCCAGCGGCTCAGCGGCCTGGAGCCGGTGGCCCGGGATGCCTACTGCGGCAGCCTGTTCCGGCTCGATGGCCGCGGGGGCCTGGACAGCAACATCCTGATCCGATCGCTGTTCGTGCAGGGGCGCCGGCTGCGTGCCCACGCGGGCTGCGGCATCGTCGCCGACTCCGACCCGATGGCGGAGGCCGAGGAACTCGGCTGGAAACTGCAACCGCTGCTGCAGGCCCTGAGCGGCGCGCATGTCTCCTGAACCGCCCCTGCACCGCCCCCGGTCAACCGCCCCGATGCCCCACCCAGCCGCCAGCACCGCGATCGCCTGGATCGACAGCCCGGAGGCTCGGGGGTGCTGGGGGGACCCCGCGGCGCTGGCCCTACCCCTCGACGATCGGGGCCTGCTGCTGGCGGATGGCCTGTTTGAAACACTGATGGTGAGCGACGGCCGAGCCCGGCTCCTGACGGCGCACCTGGCGCGCTGGCGCCAGGGCGCGGCGCTGCTGGGGATGGAGGCGCCACCCACCGCCGCCCAGCTGGCGCCGCTGATCGACGAGGCGGTGCAGCGCAGCGGCATCCGGCAGGGAGCCCTCCGGCTCAACTGGAGCCGGGGCTCAGCTGGCAGGGCAAGCCGGGGCATCGGCATCCCGGAGCGCTGCCGCCACCGCTTCTGGCTGCAGCTCAGCGCTGCCACCCCCACCTTCGAGCCGGTGCGGGTGATCGTGAGCCCCACGGAAGTGCGCAGCGCCACCAGCCTGCTCAGCCGCTGCAAGACCTTCGCCTACGGACCGGCGATCCAGGCCCGGCGCCAGGCCGAAGCGGCCGGGGCCGACGACGCGCTGCTGGCCAGCAGCGCCGGGGGCCTCTGCTGCGGCACCGCCGCCACCCTGCTGGTGCGGCAGGAGGGGCGCTGGCTCACCCCGCCGCTGGCCAGCGGCTGCCTGCCCGGGGTGATGCGCGCCCGGGCCCTGGAGCTGGGACTGGCGCAGGAGGCCGGCCTGGGGGCTCTGGGCGAAGCTGCGCTGCACCACAGCAGCGGCGCCCTGCTGCTGAACAGCCTGAGCTGCCGGCCGATCAGCCACCTGGGCGAGACGCCCCTGGGATGGGCAGGGGCGTCAGCCGGAGCGGGCAGCGCCGCCGCCGAGGCCAAGGCCCTGTGGCAGCGACTGCTGCAAGTCGGGATCAGCTGAGGCCGGCAGCCGCCGGCCTGGTCAGACGCTCAGGAAGCGCTCCACCACGTCCTTGCTGAGGTCGCTGGTGGAGCCACTGGCCACCACCCCGCCCTTCTGCTTGGCGTAGTACCAGTCGGCCTGGCCCTAGGGCTGGTGCGGGAGGAGCGGCTGTCTGTGGCGGGCCTGCTGGAGAGCGCGGCGGCCCTGCTGATCAACAGCCTGGGCGCCCGCCCGATCCGGCGTTGCGGCGCCACCGACCTGCCCGTGCCCGATGGGGTCGAAGAGCTCTGGGAGGGGCTACTGGTGTAGTCATAGGCTGGCTGGAGAGTAGATCGATCACATTGCCCGACGCTGTGGGGGGTCTGTTGGCTCGGAAGCACCTGGCAGGACTCCTGGCCTGTGCAGGCCTCGCCTTGGCCGGGTGCAGCTCCACCCCTAAGGAAGTGGCGATTCAGAACGCAAAACCGGGCGACCTGCTGGTAGAGACCGAGGGCAGTCGGGTTGAGCTGGTGCGGGCGTTCAGGCCGGGCATTGCCAATGGGCTGCACAAGGGTGTCGTGAAGGTCACCTCAAGAGCCGGTGACGCCAAGGGCCAGATGTACGAAACCACTGCAATCTGCAGCATCGAGGGAGAGCCAGGCTGGCAGGTTTATGACAACATCTACGGAGATCCGATCAGTGATCTCAACGCCCAGAGTACATCTCTAAACAAGGATCGCTGGCAATTTCTTTTCCATTTTGATGGTCGCACCGAACAAATAGGCACGCTGGACCCGAGCGCTTGGGTCTCTCGATTGAAGGATAATCTCTGCCGCAAAGGTGATTTCAACGACACCTGATCAACCAGCGACCGAGACCTGCTAGATCGCAGCTCCGGGCATGAGAATGATTCTTATTTCACTCCAATCAAGCGGGTGTTATCCGTCAGTCTTCTGTAGTAACAGACACTTTCGATACGCAACTGATCCTTTAGGTTGAGTTAGCTGCGTATCGCTTGCTCGATGCCCAAAACACTTTTTTCCGTTGATCTCACCAAGCCGATGGATCAGCAGGACATGCCCGGGCACAACCGCTGGCATCCAGACATCCCTGCCGTGGCATCGGTGAATCCTGGAGATGTGTTCCGAATCGAATGCAAGGACTGGACCGATGGCCAGATCAAGAACAATGACGATCCAAAGGACATCGAGGATGTGAATCTCGAGGTTGTTCACGTCCTGAGCGGCCCGATCTGGGTCAACGGCGCCCAGCCCGGCGACATCTTGGTGGTCGACATTCTCGATGTCGGCGCCCTGCAGGGGGATGAGTGGGGCTTCACGGGCATCTTCGCCAAGGAGAACGGTGGCGGCTTCCTCACTGATCACTACCCCAAGGCCGCCAAGGCCATCTGGGATCTCGAAGGCATCTACACCTCCTCCCGCCACATTCCCGGTGTCCGTTTCGCGGGTATCACCCACCCTGGCCTGATCGGCTGCGCCCCCTCCCAGGAGCTGCTGAACGAATGGAACCGTCGCGAGACGGAGCTGGTGAAGACCGCCCCCGACCGCCGCACCTACGGCGCCGGCCTCTCCGGCAGCGAGCCGGTGCTGGCGGCCCTGCCCAATCCCAACAGCGCCATCCTCGGCACCCTCCCCGCCAGCGAGTTCGAGCGGGTGGCCAACGAAGCAGCCCGCACGGTGCCGCCCAGGGAGCACGGCGGAAACTGCGACATCAAGAACCTCACCAAGGGCACCCGCATCTACTTCCCGGTGTATGTGGAAGGGGCGAAACTCTCGATGGGCGACATCCACTTCTCCCAGGGGGATGGCGAGATCTCCTTCTGCGGCGCCATCGAGATGTCCGGCTATCTCGACCTCCACGTCGAGATCATCAAGGGCGGCATGGCGAAGTATGGGATGGTCAATCCGATGTTCAAGACCAGCCCGGTGGAACCCCACTACACCGACTACCTGGTGTTCGAAGGCATCTCTGTGGATGAGTTCGAGGGCAAGCAATACTACATGGATGTGCACATCGCCTACCGGCGTGCCTGCCTCAACGCCATCGAATACCTGAAGCGGTTCGGCTACACCGGCGAGCAGGCCTACCTGCTGCTCAGCTGCGCCCCGGTGGAGGGCAGGATCAGCGGCATCGTGGACATCCCCAATGCCTGCGCCACCCTGGCCCTGCCCACCAGCATCTTCGACCAGGACATCCTGCCCCGCTGAGCGGCACGAGTCACAGGACCATGGCCCCTCGCGTGGGGAACCCATGGTCCCTTTTCCATGGCCCAGGCCGCAGCCCTTCCCGCCGACCACTTCCACTCGCCCCTTTCCCTCCAGTGCCCGTTTACGAATTCAGCTGCAGCAACGGCTGTGAAAACTATGAGGTGTGGCGCTCAATTAGCGAGCGCCGCACCGCCACCGAGTGCCCCGCCTGCGGCGAAGCCGGCAACCGGGTGTTCAGCCCGCCGATGTCACTCTGCGGCCCGCTGCGGCTGAAGGTGGAGAGCAGCGAACCGCGCATGGTGCGTAAGACCGTGGGCAGCGAATCCAAACCGCGCCTGCGCGAGGCCAGCGGCACCCGTCCCTGGATGCTGAACCGCGACTGCTGAGCTGCTGGCTAGCAACCCAGCGATTAGTCAACAAAAAGCCCCGGTCTGCCGCTGAGCAGACCGGGGCTTTGATTTGCAGCTCTTTGGTGCTTGCAGCCTTGGGCGCCGATCACACCGTGAGGAACTCCTTCACCACCGCATCGCTGAGGCTGGTGGTGGGGCCGCTGGCCACGATGCCACCACGCTGCATGGCGTAGTAGTAGCTCGACTGGCGCACAAAGTGCAGGTGCTGCTCCACCAGCAACACGCTGATGCCCGTCTCATTCATGATGCGATGCACGGCCCGCTCGATGTCGAGAATGACCGAGGGCTGGATGCCCTCGGTGGGCTCATCGAGCAGCAGCAGCTTGGGCTTGCCGAGCAAGGCACGGGCGATGGCAAGCTGCTGCTGCTGGCCGCCGCTGAGGTCGCCACCCTTGCGGGCCAGGAACTTCTCGAGGATCGGGAAGAGATCGAACACCAGTGGATCAATGTGGCGGTTGCGGGCCAGGCCGCCGGGCAGGGCCTCCATGCCTAGCAGCAGGTTCTCCTTCACCGTGAGCTGGGGAATGATGTCCCGCCCCTGGGATACGTAGCCGATGCCGCGGCGCGCCCGCTGGTAAGGCGGCTCGCTCAGCAGCTGGCTGCCCTCATAGTCGATGGTGCCGGACTTGTGATGCAGCAGGCCAATCAACGTCTTGAGGAAGGTGGTCTTGCCCACACCATTGCGACCGATCAGGCAGACCATTTCGCCTTCGGGGATCTTGAGATCCACGTTGCGCAGGATGTGGCTCTCGCCGTAGTACACATTCACACCGCTCACCCGCAGGAGCGTGCCGCGGGCGGTGGCCGGTGCCGGAGCTTGGCTGATCATGGCTGGTTGCGGTCGGTTAGCAGGAAAAGCGGCGGGCTCAGTCCTCGGCCTGGCCGAGATACACCTCGATCACGCGGGGATCGTTCTGCACCTCATCAAGGCTCCCCTCGGTGAGCACGCTGCCCTGGTGCAGCACGGTCACGGAGGCGTTCAGGTCGCGGATGAACTCCATGTCGTGCTCGATGACCAGCACGGTGTGATCTCCCGCGAGGGATTTGATCAGCTCGGCGGTGCGCACCGTCTCCTCGTCAGTGAGACCGGCCACCGGCTCATCAAGCAGCAGCACCTGAGGCGACTGGGCCACCAGCATGGCGATCGCCAGCCACTGCTTCTGGCCGTGGGAAAGGGAGCCGGCCTGCACCTTGGCATAGGGGCCAAGGCCAACGTAGTCGAGAAGGCGCTGCACCTCATCGCGCACCCTGGACGGAATGCCCTGGGTGAGCAGCGCGAAGGGGCCCTTGGAGGGGGAGGCCGCAAGCTCGAGGTTGCGGATCACCTCGAGGTTCTCGAACACGCGCGGTGTCTGGAACTTGCGGCCGATGCCCAGCTGGGAAATCTTGTGCTCGCTCAGGCCCACCAGGGTCTCACCTCGGAAGGTGACGCTCCCCTTGAGGGGCTTCACCTTGCCGGTGATCACATCGAGAAAGGTGGTCTTGCCAGCGCCGTTGGGTCCGATCACCGAGCGGAGCTCACCCGGCATCAGGCGCAGCGAGAAATCCGTGAGGGCGAAGAAGCCATCGAAGCTGACGCTGACGTCGTCGATCTCAAGCAAGGGGGTGGTCATGGTGCGTGAGCTGGGGAGAGCGAAGGCAGGCGGATGGGATCAGTCGTTGGAGATCACGCGGCCCTCGCTGGCCGGGGCCACCTCCAAATCGAGCTGGGGGTAGGTGGCCGTGCGGGGCGCCAAACCGAAGGCGGCCAGAAGGCGGGTGAAGCCGCCCTTGGTGAACCAGCCATAAATGCCATCGGGCATCAACACCACCACGAAGATGAAGAGCGCCCCCTGCACGAACAACCACATCTCAGGCAGCGCCTCGCTCACAAGGCTGCGCAGATAGTTCACCAGCACTGCGCCGATGATCGGGCCCACCAGGGTGCCCCGGCCGCCCACAGCGACCCAGATCACCATTTCGATCGACATGGCGATCGTCATGTACTGGGGCGACACGATACCCGACTGAACGGTATAGAGCGCACCCGAAACCCCGCAGAGCAGACCGGCCACGATGAACACGATGGTTTTGTAGGGCACCGTGTTGAAGCCGGTGAAGCGCAAGCGAACCTCGTCGTCTCGGATGGCGATCAGTGCATCGCCGAAGCGGCCGCTGGTGAAGTATCGGCAGGCCAGGAACGCCAGCGGCAGCAACAGCACCGTGATGCGGTAGAACCAGCCCTGCAGGTCAGGAGAACCAACCAGCTGCCCGAAGATTTCAGTGGTGCTGGTTTTGAGACCATTGGTGCCGTTGATCAGCTTCTGTTGGCCGTTGAAGAAGTGATAGAAGACCATCAGAGCCGCCTGGGTGATGATCGAAAAATACACACCTTTGATGCGGTTCCTGAAGATCAGATAGCCCACCAGACCAGCCACGACGGCCGGCACCAGCCAGAGCAGTATCAGCGTGGACATTGGCGACCAGAAGGGCTGCCAGAAGAACGGCAGCTGATCCACACCGTAGTTCTCGAAAAACTTGGGAATGCCATTGCCGCCTGCCTCACTCTTGGTGTTGAGCATCAGGTGCATCGCTACAGCGTAACCACCGAGCGAGAAGAAAATGCCCTGGCCGAGGCTAAGCAGGCCGGTGTAACCCCAGATCAGATCGATCGCCAGGGCTGTGATGGCCAGGGAGAAGTAGCGGCCGAAGAGGTTGAGACGGAAATCGTCGAGGATTGCCGGGAGGATGAAAAAAGCGATCGCCAGCAGGATCCAGGGAAGCAGGCGTTTGAAGTTTTTCAAGGCTGACTACAGCGACTGGATACAGCAGATGGAGTAGGATCAGACCTCAACGGAACGCCCCTTTTGGGGGAACATGCCGTTAGGACGAAACTGCAGGAAGGCGATGATGAAGGTAAACACCAACACCAGCGACATGCTGGTGGTGGCAAAGAATTCCACCACACCCTTCACGCTGGCGGGCAGATCGGGGAAGGCGATCAGGATTGAGCCGGAGCCGATCACCGATTGAAGGATGCCGAGCAGCAATGAGGCGATCACCGTGCCGGTGAGGTTGCCCACCCCACCTAGTACGATCACCATGAAGCATGACACGATGTAAGCGGCACCGAGGTTCGGACCTACCGAACCCAGCAGGGTAATGCCGACGCCGGCCACGCCGGCTAGGCCGGAGCCGATCCCGAAGGTGATGCTGTCGACCCGGTCGGTGGGGATGCCGAGGCAATTGCTCATCTGGCGGTTCTGGGTGACGGCGCGCATGCGCAGACCCCACACGCTCTTGCGCAGGAACCAGAGCATCGCTAGCAGCAGAGCAACCGACAGCAGAATGATGAAGATGCGGATGCCGGGCAGTTCGATGCCGGCGATCTTGCCCCAGCTGCCCTGAAGCCATTTGGGGGCGGTGACATCGATGTTGCGCGGGCCAAACCAGGCGCTGGCCAGGGGGCGAACGCTAGCGAGGGCCCCATTAATTGCGAGGCCCACGCCAAGGGCGGCGGCCCACACCACGCCGCGCAGATAGGGGAAGAAGGGGTACTCGGCAAACCTGGCGGCGAGAAAACGCACGGCCAGTAGTCCAAGCAGCACCCCGGCCACGATCGCGGCGATCATGGCGGTGGTGACACTGCGGATCAGCTGCACCATGATCAGGCTCACCCCCCAGGTGGCGAGCAAGGTTTCCAGCGGTCTGCCATAGAGCTGGCGGATCAGGGTTCTCTCCAGCAGCACACCCACCAAGGCCGTGACCACGAAGGCGGCCACCAGGGCGATCGGGAAATACAGCTCGAACAACACCCCACCCATCGGCTTGAAGATGGATTGCACCACGAAGGTGACATAGGCGCCGAGCATCATGAACTCGCCATGGGCGAGGTTGATGACGCCCATCAGACCAAAGACAATGGCCAGACCTGTGGCAGACACCAGCAGCACGGAGCCAATGCTGACGCCGTCCAAAATCTGAGAGAAGAAAAGTTCCACCGCAGAGGAGGCTTTGTGAAAAGCTCAGGTCCGGCAGTGCCGGACCCAAGTCGGACGGTTGGGATGAGCTTTGGCTCAGGTCACATCTTGAACTTGCCGGCGTCCGGACGGTTTTGCGTCCAGTCGCAGGTGTAGCCCTTAGTTTCCGGCACGAACTGGTTCCAGGGGATTGGCGGAATGGCCTTCCCGGAATCTTCGAGAATCTTGAACTGGCCATCAGCGGAAGCTTCGCCGATCAGCACCCGCTCCGAGGTGTGGTGGTTCGGGAACATCTCGATTTCGCCCTGGGGAGAGGCGAACTTGATGCCGATCATAGCGTTGCGCACCTTGTCAAGATCCTCGAAGGTGCCAGCCTTCTCCACGGCGTTCTTCCAGAGATACACCATGTTGTAGGCAGATTCGGCCGGATCACCGGTCACGCGCTCCTTGCCATACATGGCCTGGAAGTCTTCCGTGAACTTCTTGGACGCTGGGGTGTCCAGGCTCATAAAGAAGTTCCAGGCAGCATAGGTGCCGGTGGTGTACTCAGGTCCGATCTGGCGGATCTCCTCCTCGGCAATCGAGAAGGACATGATCGGATACTTAGCCGGATCGATACCGGCGGCCTTGAACTGCTTGAACAGGGCAACGTTGGAGTCGCCATTCAGGGTGTTGATGATGATGCCGCCATCGGGGAAGGCTTTCTTGATCTTGGCAATGATCGGAGCCACCTCGGTATTGCCGAGAGGAATATAGTCCTCACCAACGGTCTCACCGCCCAGGGCCTTCATCTGCTCCTTGATGATGGTGTTGGCGGTTCGCGGATAAACGTAATCTGAACCAACCAGGTAAACCTTCTTGCCATACTTGTCGCTGAAATTCTTCATCAGCCAATCCACAGCAGGCTCAGCCTGCTGATTGGGAACAGCGCCGGTATAGAAGATGTTCTTGGAACACTCCTGACCCTCATACTGGATGGGGTAGAAGAGAATGTGGTTTTTCGACTCATAGACAGGCATCATCGCCTTGCGGCTGGCCGATGTCCAGCCGCCGAACACCACGGCGACCTTGTCCGCATCGATCAGCTTCTGCGACTTCTCGGCAAAGGTGGGCCAGTCAGAGGCACCATCTTCAGCGATTGGGGTGATCTTGTACTTCTTGCCAGCAACGTTCACGCCACCAGCGTCGTTGATCTCCTTGATCGCCATTTCCTCAACTTCCTTGAGGGTGGTTTCGGAGATGGCCATCGTGCCACTCAGGGAGTGGAGGATGCCGACTTTAATTTCGCCATCAAAGTTGCCGCCGCTACCGCCACCGCCACAGGCAACGAGGGACAGGGACATCGCGCCGGCAGTTGCACCAACGGCGAGACGTCTGGAAGGACTGAGCATCATGTGTCGTCGTCTAAATGGAGATGGTGCCGTGTATCTACCGGCTTACGCAAACTACGGATCACCACAGCACACTAGTGTATCTATTGCAACTAAATCCCAGACGGCGACCAAAAGCATCCCGCTGGGTTCTGAAACGCTGAGAAAGGAATTCTCAATTTGGCAGCTGTTGTAACAGAAACCGCTCCACGGCAACCACGCCCTCTCCGCTGCGCAGGTTGGTGAAGCACCAGGGGCGCCCCGGCCGCATGCGCGCGGTGTCGTGCTCCATCACCTCCAGACTCGCGCCCACCAGCGGCGCCAGGTCGATCTTGTTGATCACCAGCAGGTCGGAGCGGGTGATGCCGGGGCCGCCCTTGCGGGGGATCTTGTCGCCGGCGGCGACATCAATTACATAGATGCAGAGATCCACCAGCTCAGGGCTGAAGCTGGCGGCCAGATTGTCGCCGCCGCTCTCCACCAGCACCAGATCCAAATCCGGGAAGGCCGCCTCCAGCTCCGCCACCGCCGCCCGGTTGATCGAGCAGTCTTCACGGATGGCGGTGTGGGGACAGCCGCCCGTCTCCACCCCGCGGATGCGCTCGGGCTCCAGGGCACCGGCACGGGTCAGGAACTGGGCGTCTTCCTGGGTGTAGATGTCGTTCGTCACCACCGCCAGCTGCAGCCGGTCGCGCAGCCGGCGGCAGAGGGCCTCCACCAGGGCGGTCTTGCCCGAGCCCACCGGCCCGGCCACCCCCACGCGCAGCTTGCTCATCGCCCCGCTCAGCTCCTGAACAACCGGGAGTAGAGCTCAGCATGGCGCAGCTGGGCCAGCCCGGCGCCCACGCCCCCGCTCCAGAGCGTGCTCAGATCGGCCGTCGTCAGCGCCGCGGCCCGTTCAGCAATGAGGGGGGCCAGCTGCAGCTGCAGCCGCTGCCCCTCGGTGGGACCCAGGGGCACCAACCGCACGGCTGCGCTGATCTGGTTGGCCGTCCAGCCATAGAGATAGGCCTCTTCCAGCTCGGGAGAGCCGATTCCCAGGCAGAGGCCAGCCCAGGCGAAGGCCACGGGCCAGGCCAGCGGCAGGGGCTGGCGGGGAGCCCGCGGCCCGTGACAGGTCGGGGGCAGGGGCCAGCCGAGATCGGCGAGCAGCTGCAGCAGCGAGGCCCCCATCTGGCGCTGCTGGGCCCGCACCTCCGGGGCCTCGCGCAGGGCGAGCAGCCAGCCATCGCGATCGACCACCTCGGCCGCTGCGGTGTCATCCCCCTGCCGCCAGCGCTCCAGCGCCTGGCGCAGCCCGGCCAGGGCGGCCACCTCCTGGCAGAGGGTGCCGCGACCCAGTTCAGCCTGGAGCCAGCGCAGCAAGGCCCCCCCATCACCGATGCGGCCCGCCTGCACCAGCCACTCGAGGCCCTCCGAGTAGCTGAAGGCGCCCACCGGCAGGGCCGGGCTCACCAGCTGCAGCAAGCGCAGCCGAGCACCGGCGCCGGCCCCGGTCACTTCAGTGGCCATGGCCATGGCTGTGGTGGTGGGCATGGGCAGGCTCCGCATAGGCGCCGGGCTCGGGGCAGAAGGGTGCCTGCAACCGCTCCAACTGCAGGCCGCGGCGACGCAACAGATCCGCCAGCACGCTGTCGTCGAGCAACAGCAACCGATCGGCGTGCAGCTCCATCGCCACATGGCGGTTGCCCAGGTGGTAAGCGGCCTGGAGCAGGGCCAGGGGATCGGCGCTGCTCACCTGGAGCAGGGGTTCGGGAGCCGCCTCCACCCGCACCAGCGGCCCGGCGGCGCTGCCGGCCTGGGCCAGCAACTCCCCCGGCTCCAGGGCCGCGCCGCGGGGGAGCTGCAGCAGCAGATCCCGGCCACAGGTCGACTGGCGGCGCCCCCGCAGACTGGTGCGCTCCTGGGCCGTGAGAGGCAGGGCCAGTGCCGGCGCACCAGGATCGGGCTGCCGGCGCTGCTCCAGCAGCAGGGGCGTGGGGGAGGAGGAATCACGCATGGGAGCACCCTGGCCAGCACCACAGCGGCACTCTGTAGTGATTGCTACGGGATTCGCCATGGGGGCAGCGGAGCATGCGCCCATGGCGTCCCGCACTCCCTGCCCGCTCCCCCCCGCCCCGGCGCATGCCGACCCCTGGCGTGCTGAGGCGTGGCTGCGGTTTCATCGCCAGGGGGAGCGCACCAGCCACCAGGGCGGCGCCACCGCCCCGCTCAAGCTGCAGCGGGCCTTCCAGCAGAGCAGCGGCCACTGCGAACTCCCCCTGCTGCACACCGCCGGCGGCCTCGTGGGCGGCGATCAGCTGCAGGTTGAGGCAACCCTGGAGGCCGGTAGCCGGGCCCTGCTCACCAGCGTGGCCGCCCAGAAGGTGTACGGAACGGTGGGGCGCTCACGCCGGTCTCCCGACGGCAGCTGGGCAGAGCAGGCGCTGCGCTTCCAGCTGGCCGCAGGCAGCGACCTGGAGTGGCTGCCCCAGGAACTCGTGCTCTATGCCGACGGCCTGTTTGCCCAGCGGCTGGAGGTGGACCTGGCAGCCGGGGCCAGTTTCCTGGCCGCCGAGATCGTGCGGCTGGGGCGCACGGCCGATCAGGAGGCGCTGGGATCCGGGCGCTGGCGATCGGCCCTCAGCATCCGCCGGCAGTCGCCAGCAGGGCCGCGCTGGGAGCTGGTCGACTGCCTGGAGCTCGGGGGCCCGGCCCTGGGCGAGGAACACGGCCTGGCTGACCAGCCGGTGTTCGGCAGCCTGGTGTGGGCCGCGCCGGAACCCCTGGGCGGCGCCGCGCTGGCGAAGCTGCTGGACCAGTGCCGGGCCGAACGGGCTGGCCTGGAGGGGGAGATGGCCTGCGGCGCCCTGGAGCAGGGCCTGGTGGCCCGCTACCGAGGCCCCTCCAGCCAGGCGGCCCGCTACTGGTTCAGCCGGATCTGGCGGCTCACGCGGGCCCAGCGGGGGCTGGCGGCACCGGAGCTGCCGCGGGTGTGGCCCTTCCAGGAAACACCGTTCGCCGCCGACGCGCCCGGCGCCAGCGGTTCACCTTGAACGGGCCAGGGCGGGCCACCCCTGCCACAGTTGATTCATGCCTGTCACCCCATGCACCTCACTCCCCAGGAAAAGGACAAGCTGCTGATCGTGACCGCCGCCCTGCTGGCAGAGCGACGGTTGAACCGCGGGCTCAAACTCAACCACCCCGAGGCGGTGGCCTGGCTCAGCTTCCAGGTGCTCGAGGGCGCCCGTGATGGCAAGAGCGTGGCGGCCCTGATGGCCGAGGGCAGCACCTGGCTGAGCCGCGACCAGGTGATGGAGGGGGTGCCGGAGCTGGTGCACGAGGTGCAGATCGAGGCCATGTTCCCCGACGGCACCAAGCTCGTGACCCTGCACGACCCGATCCGCTGAGCGCGCCATGTCCCCCCTCATTCCCGGCGAACTGATCCCCGAACACGGCGAGCTCGAGCTCAACGCCGGCCGGCCCGTGACCACGATCACGGTGGCCAACACAGGTGACCGGCCGGTGCAGGTGGGCTCCCACTTCCATTTCCATGAGGCCAACAGCGCGCTCACCTTCGATCGCGACGCGGCCCGGGGCCAGCGGCTCGACATCCCCGCCGGCACGGCGATCCGCTTCGAGCCGGGCGACAGCCGCGACGTGCAACTGGTGCCCTTTGCCGGCGAGCGCCGCGTGTTCGGCTTCAACGGCCTGATCAACGGCCCCCTCGACTAACGCGAGGCGCCAAGCCAACCGCGCTCCGATCTGCCCCCGCTTCGCCGCCAGCCGACCCCCTCCCATGCCCTACCGCATCTCCCGCCGCGCCTACGCCGAGACCTACGGCCCCACCACCGGCGACCGGCTGCGGCTGGCCGACACCGAGTTGATCCTGGAGGTGGAGAAGGATTTCACCGTCTATGGCGATGAGGTGAAGTTCGGCGGCGGCAAGGTGATCCGCGATGGCATGGGCCAGGCCCAGACCACCCGCGCCGAAGGTGCGGTGGACACGGTGATCACCAACGCCCTGATCCTCGACTGGTGGGGGATCGTCAAGGCCGACATCGGCCTGCGCGACGGCCGCATCTGCGCCATCGGCAAGGCGGGCAACCCCGACACCCAGGCGGGCGTGACGATCGTGGTGGGGCCCGGCACCGAGGCGATCGCCGGTGAGGGCCACATCCTCACCGCCGGCTCGATCGACACCCACGTGCACTTCATCTGCCCCCAGCAGATCGAGACCGCCCTGGCCAGTGGTGTGACCACATTGTTAGGGGGCGGCACCGGCCCGGCCACCGGCACCAACGCCACCACCTGCACCCCCGGCGCCTTCCACATCGGCCGCATGCTCCAGGCCGCCGAAGGGCTGCCGGTGAACCTGGGCTTCTACGGCAAGGGCAACGCCAGCACCCCGGAGGCGATCGAGGAGCAGGTGCGCGCCGGCGCCTGCGGCCTCAAGCTGCACGAGGACTGGGGCACCACCCCGGCGGCGATCGACTGCTGCCTCACGGTGGCCGACCAGCTCGACGTGCAGGTGTGCATCCACTCCGACACGCTGAATGAGGCGGGGTTTGTGGAGGACACCATCCGCGCCATCGGCGGCCGCACGATCCACACCTTCCACACCGAGGGGGCCGGCGGCGGCCATGCGCCCGACATCATCAAGATCTGCGGTGAGGCGAACGTGCTGCCCAGCAGCACCAACCCCACCCGCCCCTACACGGTGAACACCCTCGAGGAACACCTCGACATGCTGATGGTGTGCCACCACCTGGATCCGCGCATCCCGGAGGATGTGGCCTTCGCCGAGTCGCGCATCCGCCGCGAGACGATCGCCGCCGAAGACATCCTCCACGACCTGGGCGCCTTCTCGATCATCGCCAGCGACTCCCAGGCCATGGGCCGGGTGGGTGAGGTGATCACCCGCACCTTCCAGACCGCCCACAAGATGAAGGTGCAGCGCGGTGCCCTGCCCGAAGACAGCGCCCGCAACGACAACACCCGCCTCAAGCGCTACATCGCCAAGACCACGATCAACCCGGCGATCGCCCACGGCCTCGACTCCCAGATCGGCTCGGTGGAGGTGGGCAAGCTGGCCGATCTGGTGCTCTGGAAGCCGGGCTTCTTCGGCGTGAAACCGGAGCTGGTACTCAAGGGGGGCGCGATCGTCTGGGCCCAGATGGGCGATGCCAACGCCTCGATTCCCACCCCTGGGCCGGTGCATGGCCGGCCGATGTTCGCCGCCTACGGCAGGGCCCTGGCACCGAGCTGCCTCACCTTCCTGAGCCAGGCGGCCCTCGATGCCGACATCCCCCGCCAGCTGGGCCTGCAGCGCCCCTGCGTGCCCGTGGTGAACACCCGCTCCGGCATCGGCAAGGCGAGCATGAAAAACAACACGGCCCTGCCGGCGGTGGACGTGGACCCGCAGACCTACGAGGTGTTCGCCGACGGCGAGCTGCTCACCTGCGAACCGGCCACGGAGCTGCCGATGGCCCAGCGCTACTTCCTGCTCTGAAGCCTGCTGAGAAGCGCCTCAACCGGCCCGTTCCTGGCTGCTCATCGGTCCACCGGCAGGTTGAGATCCCGCGGCCGGTGACGGCGCTCCGGCAGCAGCTCCGGCAGCTCGGTGAGGGGTTGCACGAAGCCCACGCCCATGGTGATGACGTGACCGGAGCGCACGAACCAGCGCAGGGTGGCGGCCAGACAGGTGGTGCCGGCAAAGGAGGCCGGCAGGCGGTGGGCCTTGAAATCCACCGTCACCACCTCCCCCACCTCCAGCTCGTGGGAATCGGTGATCAGCACGCACAGCCCGCCATGGCTGATGTCGAGGATGTCGGCGTAGAACCAGCGGGAGGGCTCCCCGGGCCCCTCCGTGCGCACCGTCACGGGGCGACAGGGGGGCGCGACCAGGCGCGGGTACTGGCGCTTGCAGCCCAAGCCGTCGGCATCGACCTCGTCGACCACATCGGCCAGCGGCTCCAGGATCGTGCCGGCCTCGAACCCCTCCAGCGGCAGCAGCTCGCCGCCGGTGAGGGGGAAGGCTCCAGGAAAGGATTCAGGAGAGGAACCGGGCATCGGGTGGGGCAACCACCGGCAGGGGGATGGAGTACAACCCGCGGCGCCTTCATCTCTCAAGCTAGTGAAGGCAACGGAAAGCTGCCACGCCGGTTGGCGGGCAATGACTGGATCCGTAGCAACCCATACCCGCGGGGGGCAGCTGCTTCCGGATGATTTCTGGGCCGCTTCCGGCCAGGCATGTTTACTGACTACACCCCGAATCGCGGCTACGACGAATATTTCAGCGCCACCGATCAACCCCGCAGCGCCCTCCGGCCGCTCCTCTCTTCTCTGGGCCGTCTGGGGCTCGAGGAACTCAACCGCAACCACGCCGCCGCCGGCGTGCTGCTCAAACGCCTGGGGGCCACCTTCCGCCTGAACGGCTCCGACCAGCGCGGCGTGGAGCGCATCCTGCCCTTTGATCCTTTACCCCGGCTGATCAGCACCAGCGACTGGGAGCGGCTGGAGCGGGGGCTGATTCAGCGGCTGGAAGCCATCGATCAGTTTCTGGCCGATGTTTATGGCAACCAACTGATCCTGCGCGACGGCATCATTCCCCGGGCCGATGTGGAGAGCTCCCAGGGCTGGCGCCCCCAGCTCCAGGGCTTCCAGCCGCCCCTGGGCAAGTGGTGCCACATCTCCGGCCTGGATCTGGTGCGCGACGGTGAGGGCACCTGGCGGGTGCTGGAAGACAACCTGCGCTGCCCGTCGGGCGTGGCCTACTTCCTAGAGAACCGGCGGGTGATGAAACGGATGTTCCCCAGCCTGTTCGCCGGCCGCACGGTGCAGCCGATCGACGACTACCCCTCCCACCTGCTGCAGACCCTGCGGGAGCTGGCTCCCTGGACCGAGACCCCCAAGGTGGTGCTGCTCACCCCCGGCGTCTACAACAGCGCCTACTTCGAGCACAGCTACCTGGCCCAGCAGATGGGCATCCAGCTGGTGGAGGGGCGCGACCTGGTCTGTCAGGACGAGCGGGTGTGGATGCGCAGCACCGCCGGTCTGGAGCCGGTGGATGTGATCTACCGCCGCATCGACGACGACTTCCTCGACCCGGAGGTGTTCCGCAGTGACTCCATGCTGGGCGTGCCCGGGCTGATGCGGGCCTACGAGGCAGGGCGGGTGGCAATCGCCAACGCTCCGGGCACAGGCGTGGCCGACGACAAGCTGATCTACGCCTATGTGCCCGAGATGATCCGCTACTACCTGGGCGAGGAGCCGATCATCGAAAACGTGCCCACCTATCTCTGCGCCCAGCCGGATGACCGGGCCTACGTGCTAGCCCACCTCAGCGAACTGGTGGTGAAGTCGGTGGCGGAAGCGGGGGGCTACGGCATGCTCATCGGCCCCCATGCCAGCCAGGAGGAGATCGCGGAATTCGCCGCCAAGATCCAGGCCGACCCCCGCAATTTCATCGCCCAGCCCACCCTGGAGCTCTCCACCGTTCCCTCCCTGAGCGAGGGCGAGCTCTTCCCCTGCCACGTGGATCTGCGGCCCTACGTGCTGCGCGGCAAGGGGGCCTGGGTGAGTCCCGGCGGCCTCACCCGCGTGGCCCTGCGCCGGGGGTCGCTGGTGGTGAACTCCTCCCAGGGCGGCGGCTGCAAGGACACCTGGATCGTGAGTGAACGGGCCGGCGCGGAGGCGCTGCCATGCTGAGCCGCGTCGCCGATTCGCTCTACTGGATCAACCGCTACGTGGAGCGGGCGGAAAACATCTCGCGCTTCGTGGAGGTGAGTGAGGCCATGGCCCTCGACTGCCCCCCCGGCAGTGCCGAGCCCTGGCTGCCCCTGATCGATGCCACCGGCGACCGGGAACTGTTCGACAGCCTCTATCCGGAGGGCACACCGGAGAACGTGGTGGAGTTTCTGGTGCGGGCTGAGGCCAACCCCAGCAGCATCGTGAACTGCATTGGCTTCGCCCGCGAGAACGCCCGACAGATCCGCGAGGTGATCACCACCGAGATGTGGGAGCAGCTCAACGACATCTACTGGACCCTGCAGGAGGACGAGCACTTCTGGAACCAGCCTCCCCAGGAGGTGCTGCGCGACATCCGCCGGGCCTGCCAGCTCTTCTATGGCATCACCGACGCCACCCTCAGCCGCGACCTCTCCTGGCAGTTCAGCCGGCTGGGGCGCCTGATCGAGCGGGCCGACAAGACCACCCGCATTCTGGATGTGAAATATTTCCTGCTCCTGCCTTCTCCCGATGAAGTGGGCGGCGTGCTCGATGAACTGCAGTGGATCTCCCTGCTCCGCTGTGCGGGGGCTTACCAGATGTTCCGCCAATCGCGCCAGCAGGCGATCGAGCCCAAAGCCGTGGCGGCCTTCCTGCTGCTGGATCCGATCTTCCCGCGCTCCGTGCGCTACTGCCTGGAGCGGATCCAGGAAACCCTGCAGATCGTGCGCGGCAAGGCAGTGCCGGCCGTGCCCGACGACCTGGAATGCCTGAGTGGTCTAACCCTGGCCCGCTGGAGCTACACCCGCATCGAAGAGCTGATCACCGGCGGGCTGCATGAAGCGATCGACGACCTGCAAAGCGATCTGAACAACCTGCACGGCCTGATCGAACAGCGCTTCCTCACCGCCGCCAACATCCACCCCATCAGCGCCGATCCGGCATGCGTGCTCGCTTAATCCACACGTTCACCTACCGCTATGACGCGCCGGTGCTGCTGGGTCCGCACCGGTTCTGCCTCAAACCCCGCGGCCAGGGCTTCCAGCGCCTGCTGCACTTCCACTTGGAGATCAGTCCAGACCCCAATCGTCTCTACCCGCTGATGGCCGCCAGTGGCGACGAGATCCTGCGCGCCCGCTTCGCCGGCAGCACCGACCACTTCTGCGTGCGGGCCATCAGCGAGGTGGAGACCCAGACAGCCCCGCTGCTGGAGGCCTGCCTGGAAGAGAACGAACCCCAGCTGCCCTACCCGGTGGGCCACCTCAACGGCGATCTGATGGGGTCGCTGGAGGGCTGGCTGCCGAACGGCCAGCACGATCCGGCGGCGGTGGACCTGGCCCAGGAGGCGCTGATGGGCAGCGACCAGCGGGCGCTGATGTTCCTGCAGCAACTGGTGGAGATCATTCAGGATCGGGTGAAATACACCCAGCGGCATGTGGGCCCGGCCTGGCCCGCCGGCCGCACCCTCAAGGAGCGGGTGGGCTCCTGCCGCGACCTGGCGATGCTGATGGTGGAGGCCTGCCGCTGCGTGGGCCTGCCGGCCCGCTTCGTGAGCGGTTACCACCTGGTGGAACCGAAACCGGAGCGCTACGACCTGCATGCCTGGGCGGAGGTGTACCTGCCCGGCGCCGGCTGGCGTGGCTTCGATCCCAGTGGCATCGGCGTGATCGACGATCGCTACATCACCCTGGCCACCTCCTCCAAGCCGGAACTGACGGCGGCGATCACGGGCAGTTTCTCCGGCCCCCCGGGTGTGAACAGCGACTTCAGCTGGGGGATCGACGCCGAGCTGCTCGACGCCGGTCACGCCCCAGGCCGCAACGGCACCTCAGAGGCCGCCGACCTGCCAGTAGCCGAACGACTCTGAGCGGCGGCCGCGAGCCGCCTGGGAGTCGCTCTCCAGGTTCACCACCTGGCCGCGGCCCCGGTCCTTGGCCGCGTACAGGGCTGCATCGGCCGCACCCATCAGTCCATCCAGGCTGTAACCGGCCTGGCCAGCCGTGGAGGTCACCCCCACCGAGAGGTTCACCTGCACCTGCTGGCCTTCAGCGGTGGAGACCGGGGTGGCATTGATCATCTGGCGGGTGCGCTCCAGCATCTGGGTGGCCGCGTCCCCCGGCAGCTGCACGAGGATGGCGAACTCATCGCCACCCAGGCGACCGACGAGGTCGGTGCTGCGCACCGCCTGCCTCAGCAGCTCAGACACCTGGCGGATCACCTGGTCACCGGCGTCATGGCCATGGGTGTCATTGACCTGCTTGAAGAAATCCACATCGATCAGTGCCACGGCCATCGGCCGTTCCGCCTGCTGGGCACGCCGCAGCAGCTCCTCGGCCGCTTCGGTGAAGGCCCGGCGGTTGTAAACGCCCGAAAGGGCATCGATCTGCGCCAGCCGCAGCAGCTCGGGAATCAGCACCCGCCGCAACTGGAGCATCAGGCCCACGCAACCGGCGCCGAGCGGCAGCAGGCCCGCCACGAACACCTGCAGCACGAAAGCCAGCACCTCCGTGCGGGCCGCCCGCACATTCGTGATGGTGATCAGGCTGGCCCGGTCACCGAACCGGCCGCCACCCTCCAGGGCAAGGGGATACTGGCGCATCGTCATCAGCACATCGCCCCCGATCCAGGGCAGCGGACCGTGGAACACCACCTCGTCGCGAGTGAGGCAGGCGATCAGGGTGGAGGTGGAGGGACATTCCGCAAACAGCTCCCGCAGGTGATGCTGGTTGGGAAGCTGCAGCACATGGGGCAGGGGCAACCCCACGAGGGCTCCGTTGGAGGCAGCCAGCACCAGCCCCCGCTGGTCCACCACGAGGGCACTCTCCACCTCCTGGGCGACGGCGGCGGTCTGCAGGCGGCGCTGCAGGTTATGGAGAGGCTCGTAGCTGGTCAGCCCCACGCTCAACTGGCGCTGGAGGCTCTCGGCATCCCGCTGGAGCTCCTGCGCTCCCTTGGAGAGCACCAGAAACCCGGCGACCAGGGCCATCAGCGCCGAGGCGCCGGCGGCCGCCAGCAGCATTTCAAGCCAGAGCTGGCGATTCACCCGCTGGCTGAGCAGGTCCGAGCGAGCCGGTGCCGAGAGCAGGTGCAGCATCACGGCTCCACCAAAAACGCCGTGGTGACCTGCGGCAGGGGCGCATCGGGCTGGATGCGCCGGGCGGTCCTGAGCAGGTTGGCCATCCCGCCGATCGCCCGGGCCACCGGCCCATCGGCGGCAAGCAGACCCCCCTGCTGGGAGGGGTTCGGGTAGCGCAATCCAAGCTCGGCCTGCTCGAATTCAGCAGGGCTGATCTGCTGCCGCTGGGCCATCAGCCCCACCGACTCGGTGCGGTGTCGGCGGGCATAGGCCTGGGCAGCCCACCAGGTGCGCACCAGGGCCCGGAGGGCGGGCTTGCGGGTGCGCGCCATCTCCGGAGCCACAGCCAGCACATCCACCACCTCCCCGGGCATGCGGCGGCTGCTGAACAACTCATGGAAGCGGGGGTCCTGGCGCAGGGGGAAGTCGTAGGGCGGATAGGTGACCACGGCATCGATCTCGCCGGCCCGCAGCAGCTCCACGAGCGCCACGGGGCCCTCGAAGCGGAGCTGCAGGTCGTCGATGGCCACGGGCAGGCCCTCCAGGCTGCGCAGGAGCAGGTACTCCGCCAGCACCGTGCGCTCGAGGCCCACCTGCCGCCCGGCCAGGGCAGCAGGAGTGGAGAGGCCCACCCGAGCCATCAACCGGTCAGCCCCCACCGACTCATCCAGCACCAGCACCAGCTGCGGACAGCGGGCCGGCGCCTCCTGACACACGGCAATCGCCTCGGGCAGGGTGGTGGCCATCACATCCACGTCGCCACGCACGAACGCCAGGCGCTGATCCGCCAGCGAACTCGACTGCTTGATGCGCAGGTCGATGCCGAAGGGACGACCGAGTTGCTTCTGCTCCGCCAGGTAGAGGTATTCGTTGGCGGGCCAGCTGGTGATCGATACGAACAGCTCGCGTTCCTGGCGCCATTGCTGCCAGAGCACGGCTCCACCAATCGCGGCGAGCCCCAGCAGCAGCGGGAGCAGCAGGCAGCGGCGCCCCCAATGGGGTGGCTGAGCCGGGGCGCGGGCAGGGGGCTTGGTGGACACGGTCGGAGAGGGGCGGGGAAGAAATCAGCGCAGGGCGGCCTGCACAGGGGCCTGGCTGACCCTGGGCAGGGGACTGCCGGGAGTCACCAGCTTGAGCGCTTTCTGCACCGCCTGCACCGCCTGCACCGCCTGGAGATTGCGCTCCATGGGTCCTCCGGGGGCCAGCATGGCCACCTGATCCCGGAGGGGCCAGTACACCAGACCCTGCTCGGCCGCCCGGAATTCAGCGGGAGTGAGCCCTTCCCGGCGGGCCATCAGGGCACCAGCCATGGCGGGCTCCGCCCGGGCAAGGTCATGGGCTGCCTGCCAGGCGCGCAGCAGACGGAGGAGCATCTCCCCATGGGCGGCGTAGAGGTCCGGGCTCGCCACGAGCACGTCGAAGATCTCACCAGGAATCGCACTGCTGTCAAACAGCTTCTGGGCCACCCCATCGCGGTAGGCCAACTCGCTGTAGGGAGGGAAGAAGGCCACCGCATCCACAGTGCCTTTGGTGAGCGCATCCACCATGGCCTCCAGCGGCATGTTGCGCACCTGCACGTCGTTGAGGGAGAGCCCCTCCCGATCCAGAGCACGGCTGAGCACATAGGGGCCAAGGGTGTAGAGCGTCAGCCCCACCCGGCGCCCGCGAGCAGATATGCACGGCTTCCACCGTGGTGAGCTGCGCGAGCTACAGCTCCCCGCGCAGGTAGGCATGCACGATCGCCTGGGGATCGGGGAACTCGGCGGTGCGCAGGGTGAGGCCCCGGGCGGCAGCGAGATCCTTCTGCGCTGCGAGATAGAAGTATTCGTAACCAGGCCAGTTGGAAACCGGCACGGTGACCTCAAAGGGGTTGCGGCTGCAAAAACCGGCGACCAGAGCGACCGTGAGGAGGCCCATGCCCAGCAGCAGGGCGCGCAGTCGCACCACTGGCGAGAAGGCCTGAATCAGCCATCCCCGGCCATCACTGCCGCGAGCCCACCACACCACGGCCCCGAACCTGAGAAGTCCTTGAACCGTAGTTGGCTCCCCCAGATTTCACACCTACCGTTCATTCGGTGACACGCATATCCGGGAACCGAAGGCATGACTCCCTCCGCGCAGGTTCAACCGGCGCCAGTACCAGGCTCCGGGCCCCTGCCCAGGGCTGAAGCTGCCGGGGCGAACGCACGGGGCACCACCGTGGTCATGCTTGCTGTGTTGAGTGGGCTGGCGCTCCTGCTCAATGCCCTGCCGGTGCCGCTCTTCTACGGCGTCCACGTGCTGCTGGGCTCGGTGCCGGCGATCTTCGTCCTGCTGCTCTGGCCCCGCTGGTGGGGTGTGGCCATCGGCGTGCTCGCCAGCCTGCAGACCTGGCCGCTCTGGGGCCATCCCTGGGCGGTGGTGATCTTCACCCTGGAACTGATGTGGCTGTGGCTGTGGCTGCGTCGCTTCGAGGCCACGGAGGATGCCCGCAGCAACGGCCAGGTGATGCTGTTGGCCATCGGCTACTGGCTGCTGATCGGAGCCCCGCTGGTCTTCGTTTTCTACGGCCTGGTGATGCGGATCGACCCCGCGAATGTGCTGGTCGTGGCGGTGAAGCAGAGCTTCAACGGCATCCTCAACACCGAGCTGGCCTTCGCTGCGCTGGTGATCACCCGCGCCGTCCAGGCCCGGCGCAACAGCGGCCCTGGACTGTCCCTGCGGGGGGTGATCATCGCTCTGGCGCTGCTCGCCCTCACCCTGCCCACCCTGGTGATCAGCATCACGGCTGGCCAGCAGCTCCAGCGGGCCGTGGAGCAGGGGGTGCTCGATGGGCTCAGAACCATCAGCCTGGCGGTGTCACGGGTCGGTCCCGGCCAGGAGACAAACCGCCTGCTGATCGAGCAGCTGGGCGGCGATCTGGCCTACCTGCGCATCGCCGGCGATGGCAGCGAAGCCAGTTCCGACGCTGCGCTCTTCAACCGTCTCGAGCGCAACTTCACCGATGGGGGCCGCAGCCAGGTGTCCAACAAGGACCTGGCCCTCCTGATCCCCCGGGCGAACGGCCCGGCCCTGCGCAAGTGGGTCAACGGCTACTGGAGCTTCAGCAACCAGTACAAGAGTCCGGACGGCACCTACCTCGTGCAGGTGGTGGAGCCCGCCCGGGCGGCGGTGATCCGCATGCAGGAACACAGCAGTCAGCTCCTCGCGGTGAGTCTGGTCGTGGTGGTGCTGGGCACCCTGCTGAGCAGCTTCGTGAGCACACGGTTTGAGCGGGAATTCGCCCTGGTGCTCGACACCCGACCAGTCCAGCTCCCAGAGGAAGCGACCACGGACCGTGCGCAAGCCTCCGGGGTGGCCCCCCTGCGGCTCTCGGCGGTGAGCGAGCTGCGCACGCTCGCCGGCCTGATCAACGAACGCATCCTCGAAGCCAACCGCCTCTCAGGTGCCCTCCAGGAGAGCAACGCCAGCCTGTTGCGCTCCCAGCGGGAGCTGGAACGGCAGCTCACCATTGATCCGCTCACGGGCTGCGGCAACCGCAAGGCTCTGGAGCAACGCCTCCAGGAGGAGTGGCACCGGGCCCGCCGCAGCGGCGAACCCCTGGCCTGCCTGTGCTTTGCCCTCGATGGCGTGGGTCCGGCCTACGGGACCTTCGGGGCACAGGCAGGCGACGCGCTGCTGAAAGCGGCTGGCCGGGCACTGCGCGGGCGACTGCGCATCACCGACTATCTGTTCCGTTCCTCGGAGCGGCAGTTCGTGGTGATCGCCACGGGATGCAACACCGTTGATGCCCAGCAGCTGGGCCGCAGCCTGCTGACGGCGATCGATGGCGTCTGGGTGCGCCCCAGGAGCCATCGCCCGGCGGATGGCCCCTCCTGCGACGTCGAACATCAGGATGACCCGGAACTGCGGGCACTGCCCCGGGTGGGCATTGCCAATCTCGACCCCCGGCAGGATTCCGCCGAGGGGCTGATGCAGCGTGCAGAGGAGAACCTGGCGGCGGCGGCACCCTCCAGCTTGCCCCTCACCAGTTCAGACCATGGAGCTTCGGCAGCGGAGCCGTCTTGAAGGTGGTGGCGAACAGGCGCGGAATGCGGCGGCTGTTGTAAACGCGGAATTCCCGCACCAAGCTGGCGCCCTCCTCCCGCACGGCCTGGTTCAGCACCACCGAGCCATCGGGATCAGACACCGAGCGGTGGAAGGTGCCGGGAGGAATGCGCAGGATGTCGCCGCCGGTCTCCAGCCGCACGATGTGGAAGGGATAGTTCCAGCCGAAATTCACCAGGTAGAACGTGCGCCCCCCGTGCAGGGCCAGGAGGTTGTCTTCCTGGTGGGGGTGCAGATAGAACTGCCAGGCGCCGGTCTTCTCCTCGTCGGGCGGCGAGACCGCCGGCCCGCTGTGGATCACCAGATCGCGGGCATTGGATTCGGCGACGGTGATGTCGAAGAAACGGACGGCAGGAGTATCGCGGAATTTTTCATAGGGAATCAGCTCGAACATCGGCGCCGCTTTCGGCGCCCGACGTGGGCTTTCGTGCTGCAGATCCTGCTGGAGGGGTGTGGCGGCCATAGGAGGTCTTGGGGAGTGTGCCAATCAACCGAATGGCGCCGTCCCGTCCCGTGAGCTGCGCTACACAATCGCGCCCGATGGGTGGCAGTTCAGCAATTGGATGGCGCCAAACGTTCAGCCCGCAACAGTGACCGGGCCGAAACAGGCCGGGCCTTCACCGGAGACAGGCTGCCAGTTGTGACGGGAGACGGGCTCAGAAGGGAATCGGCATCTCCGCATCCGCCGGCTGAGGCGCACAGCTCTCCACCCGCTGATTCACCACCTCCCCCACCACCACGATGGAGGGGGAGGCAAAGCCCTCCGCCTCCGCCCGATCGGCCAGGGTTCCGAGGTTGGCCAGCAGCAGCCGCTGCCCCTGCACGGTGCCCTGCTGCACCACGGCCGCCGGGGTGTCGGCCGCCAGGCCGCCGGCCAGCAGCTCCTCGGCGATGCGGCGCAGGTTGTGGAGGCCCATGTAGATCACCAGACCATCGCTGCTGCGGGCCAGGCCCCGCCAGTCGACTCCCGGCCGCCCCTTGTCAATTTCCTCGTGGCCGGTCACGAAGGTGACGCTGGAGCCCGCACTGCGGTGGGTGACGGGGATACCGCAGTAGGCCGGGGCGGCAATGCCGGCCGTCACCCCGGGCACCACCTCCACGGCCACGCCGTGGCGGGCGAGATGGGCCGCCTCCTCACCCCCGCGGCCGAAGAGGAAGGGATCGCCGCCCTTGAGGCGCACAATCCGCCTGCAGCGCTGGGCCAGCTCCACGAGCACCGCATTGGTGCTGGGCTGGGGCACGGAGTGATGGCCGCGGCGCTTGCCGACGAAGTGCCGCTCGCAGGTGTCGGGCACCAGCTCCAGCAACGCCCGGGGCACCAGGGAGTCGTAGACGAGGGCATCGCAGCTGCGGAGCAGCCGATGGGCCTTGAGGGTGAGGAGCTCCGGATCCCCCGGCCCCGCCCCCACCAGATACACGGTGCCTTCACTCACGGCAGGGCCTCCAGCAGCTCGAGCAACAGGTCGCGCAGGGCCGGGCGCTCCAGCAGGGGTGGGCCCACCCAGGCGCCGCAGCGGTCGGTGAGACGGTTGGCCGCCAGGGCCAGCGGCAGGGCCGGGGCGTCGGGGATCAGCGGCAGCTCCTGGGGGCTCTCGGCACTGTATGGAGTGGGCACGGCCCTTGCCGCGCAGGCCCGCTCCAACACCGCCAGATAGCGCTCGGCCAGGGGGCTGGTGAGGGGATGGTGCAGCAGCAGCGGAGGGGTGGTCGTCGCACGCCCATGGGCCCCCAGGTCCGCCAGCTCCCGGCGCAAGCCCTGCTGCCAGCGGGGCCAGGCCCCCAGGAACGGCCAGCGCTGCACAGCAACGCCCTGGCGGCGCCAGTGGGCGGCGATGGCGGGCACGTCGTGACGCGCATGGCCGCCGGGCAACAGCAGCAGGGGCACCAGGGTGAGGGGCAAGCCGCTCTGCAGCAGGGCTTCGCTGGGGGGCGGCCCGGCGGCGGTGAGGGCCTGAAGGCGCACCGGCGCCTGGCGGCGCACCTCCAGCTCCGCCGCCAGCTCCAGCAGTTCATCGGGCAGCACGCCGCCGCCGCGGCCATGCACCACCAGCAGCAGCGGCTGCACGAGGGTGGCCGCCAGGCGCCGCTGCAGCCGCGCGGCCACGGCGGCGTCAAGGTTGCGGCCCCGCAGGGGCACCAGCTGGCGCCGGCAGGCGGGCAGGCGGGCTAGCAGGTCGACGGCGGTGGCCGCCAGCTGGGGATCGAGATCGGCCGCCAGCTGCCCCAGCACGGCGGCCCGCTCCGCCGGTGGCCAGGCGGGCAGCCCCAGGGCGATGCCCTCCAGGGCCGCCCGCCTCAGGCGCTGCGGCACCGGCGCCTGGAGCCAGGCGCGCAGCAGCGGCCAGGCCGCGGGCTGCCGCTGGTGCCCCAGCAGGGGCAGCAGGGCTGCCGCCACCTCGGCCTGCGCGCCCGCCTCGAGCTGACCCTGGAGCCAGGCCGCCAGGGCGGGATCGCGCTGACGCACCACCAGGGCCGGGAGCGCGGGATCGGGGGCGGGCTGCTGGCACCACCAGCGCAGCAGACGCAGCTGATCGGCGACGGCCAGATGGGGGGCCAACACCGCGACCAGATCCTCTGCAGGGGCCAGCTCACCGGCCTCCAGGGCCTGCAGCCAGGGCGCGGGGTCGAGGGCCGGGGCCTCGCGCAGGCGGGTGAGGGCCGGCCAGCGGGCCGGATCGCCGCTCTCCGGCAGGTCGGTGGGGCAGAGCGGCACGGCAGCCCGGAACGGAGCTAACACGGAGATGACGACGCTAGGGGAGAGGAACGGATGGCGTAGCTGAACAGCTCGAGTGCGGCGGCCCTGGCCGCCAAGGAGCAGGCACTGGTGTGGCTGCTGGTGCGCCAGCTGGGCGAGGCCCAGCGTTCGCCGGCAGGCCAGGGCCAGCTGGAGGCCCTCTGGCAGGAGGTGGCCGCCCTGACGATCGATCCGGAGCGGGTGATCACCCTCCTCTACGGCGGGCACGACCTCAGCGACCGGATCGCCCTGGCGGCCCTGGATCCAGGCCCCAGGCACCCCGAGGGCCAGGCGCCGCAGCCCTGGCGGGGTCGGCTGGGCCTCAGGCGGCAGCAGGCCGATCGCGCCGGCGGGCGCCGAAGCGCTCCACCAGCAGCTGCTCCAGCACATCGGGCAGGTCGGTGAGGGGCACGCCCTTGTCGTGCAGCGCGGCCAGCTTCGGCTCGGCGTCCATGGCGCCGCCGAGGAAGATCTTGGCGGCCTCCACCATCTGGCCGTCCTTGCGGGCCTTGGCCCCCATCAGGCCGATCTGGCCCATGTAGGGCTGGCCGCAGGCGTTGGGACAGCCGGTCCAATGCATGCGCACGGCATGAGGCAGCTCCACACGCCGCTCCAGCTCCTCGAGCACCGCCTGGGCGGTGTCCTTGGTGGGGATCAGGGCGAAGCTGCAGTAGGCGCTGCCGGTGCAGCTCACCGCCTCGGCCTGCAGGGGTGAGGGGTCGGGGCGCAGGCGCTGCAGCAGCGGCTCGGCCAGCAGCGCCTCCACGCGCTCGGCGGCCACGTTCACGATCAGGGCGTTCTGGGCCTCGGTGAGGCGCAGCTCGCCGGAGCCATAGGTGCGGGCCAAGCGGGCCAGCTCAGCCATCGCCGCCGCATCCAGGCGGCCCATCGGCACGTGCAGCCCCACCCAGTGCAGGCCGGCCTGCTTCTGGGCCTGCACCCCCAGACCATCGCGGGGGGCCCGGTTCACCAGATGGCTGCCGTCGTGGGGGGCGGCGGTGGCGGGATCACCGGCATGCTCGGGGTCCGGTTGCGCCGCCAGCTCAGCCACCAGTTCGAGCCAGGCGTCCAGCACCGCCTGGCGGTAGCCCTCCAGGCCGAGCTGGTCGACCAGATACATCAGCCGGCTCTTGTTGCGCTGCTGGCGGTTGCCAGCCCGCTCGAAGTGACGCAGCACCGCCAGGGTGAATCCCGGCAGTTGCGCGGCCGGCAGCCACAGCCCCAGGGGGATCGCCAGTTCGTTGCGCTGGGCGGAGAAGAAGCCCCCCACCATCACGGTGAAGCCCAGTTCCCCGTTGTGGTGGGCGGGCAGGAAGGCGAGGTCGTTGTGCAGCAGGAAGCTGTCGGAGGCCCCGCCCACGGCCACGTTGAACTTGCGGGGCAGGTTGCGCGGCCCGGCCGGGCCCAGCAGGGCGGCCTGGATGGCGTCCACCAGGGGCCGGGTGTCGAGGAACTCCTCGGGGTCGATGCCGGCCAGGGGGTTGCCGGTGATGTTGCGGGGGTTGTCGTGGCCCGACTGGCGGCTGGTGAGCCCCACCCGCTCCAGCTCGGCCAGCAGGGGCGCCATGTCCTCCAGCAGCAGGCCCCGCAGCTGCAGGTTCTGGCGGGTGGTGATGTCGGCGCTGCCGTGCTCGCCGCAGCGGTCGATCGCCTCAGCCAGCACCGCCAGCTGCTCGGCCGTGATCACGCCATTGGGCAGACGCAGCCGCACCATGAAGCGCCCCGGCGTCACCGGCCGGAAGAAGATCCCCAGCCACTTCAGCCGGATCGTGAGGGTGGCCTCATCGAGGGCCTCCCAGCCCTGGCGGCCCAGCTCCTCGAGGCGGGGGGCCAGCTCCAGACCGCAGAGCTCAGCCTTGGCCTGCTCGATCTTGCTCAGGCCGGCGAGCGGAGACTCGGCAGCGGGGGAGGCAGGGGAACGCGACATGGGAGACACACCTGGGGCGCAGGGGGAGCGCAAGACGACCTCAACCTGCCCACCCGCTAGGGAGTGGATGGGTCCGGGTCAGCGCCGATGAGGGCTGCGCCGCCGGGAGCGGACTGTTCAACCGGGGGCGCCCATGGCTGCAGCGCCGCACCGGATCTCGAGGGACTCCCCGGAGGGAGACAATGGGATTCTGCGCATCCGCCGCGCTCCTCCGTGTCGCAACCGTTACCGAACACCCCGCGGGAGGCCGGCAGCGGCGCCCCTGGCCCGCAGCATCCCAGGCGTCAGCAGCAGCGGCTGGTGGCCCTGGGCTCGCAGCGGGCCCGCTTCCGCGAGCTGCTGGGCAAGGTGGGCAGCGGTGAGCACACCAGCACCGGCCTCAGCCGCGAGGAAGCGCGGGAGGCGATGGAGCTGATGCTCACTGGCCCGGTGAGCGATGCCCAGCTGGGGGCCTTCCTGATCGCCCACCGCATCCGCCGCCCCCAGCCGCTCGAGCTCACCGGCATGCTCGACACCTACCGCCAGCTCGGGCCGGTGCTGGCGACGCCGGGGCAGCGGGCCCTCTGCTTCAGCGTGCCCTACGACGGCCGCAGCCGCACGGCCCCCCTCCTGCCGCTCACCGCCCTGGTGCTGGCCAGCGCCGGCCTGCCCGTGGTGCTGCACGGGGGCGATCCGATGCCGGTGAAGTTTGGGGTCACCCTGGCGGAACTGTTCGCCGCGATCGGCGTGGAATGGCGGGGCCTCCCGCTGGCCGCGGTGCAGGAGCGGCTCAGCAGCCACCACCTGGCACTCACCCACCAGCCCGACCACTTCGCCGTGGCCGAGCGGCTGCTGCCGGTGCGCGACGAGATCGGCAAACGGCCGCCGGTGGCCAGCCTGGAGCTGCTCTGGACCCCCCACCAGGGATCCCATCTGCTGGTGAGCGGCTTCGTGCATCCGCCCACCGAGAAACGGGCCTGGGAAGCCCTGGCCGCCGCCGGCGAGACCGACGTGCTCACGGTGAAGGGGCTGGAGGGCTCCACCGACCTGCCCACCAGCCGGGCAGGAATCACCGCCCGGTTGCGGGCCGACGGCGAGGGGGAGCGGATCCTGCTGCACCCCCGTGACCACGACCTGCACGGCGAGGAGGTGCCCTGGCACGACCTGGAGCGCTGGCAGAGCCAGGCCCTGGCAGCCCTCTGCGGCGAGGGCCCCCTGGCGACGGCCCTGCACTGGAACGTGGGGGCCTACCTGTGGCTGAGCGACCGCTTCCCCACCCTCGAGGACGGCCTGGCCCAGGCCGGTGCGCTGCTCACGGCCCGCAGCGGCGAGCGCCTGCGCCGCGCGCTCGCCGACTGAGGCGGCAAAGGACAGATCGGTAACAACCGCCACCCTGCAGCGGGAGGGCGGCGTGGTGATCTGTTCAGGTCGGTCAGCCTGCGCGCCGACAACTCCATTCCGACCGGCACGGTGCGCTTTGTTGTGGAGCCCGTCCGGAGTGCTGTCTGCCGACACTCCGGCTCACCCATCACTCGCATGTCCAACCTCTCCCGTCGCAAATTTCTGCTCACCGCCGCCGGTTCGGCCGCCGGTGCCGTGTGGCTGGCCGCCTGTGGCGGCCCCAGCAAGAAACCTGAAATTCAAGCCAACAGCGCCGCCACCGGCGCTGACGCACCCGAGGTGCCCGGCGCCACCCTGGGCTTCATCGCCCTCACTGACGCCTCACCCCTGATCATCGCGCTGGAGAAGGGCTTCTTCGCCAAACACGGCATGCCCGGGGTGAAGGTGGTGAAGCAGACCTCCTGGGCCGCCACCCGTGACAACCTGGAGCTGGGCGGCAGCCGCGGCGGCATCGATGGCGCCCACATCCTCTCGCCGATGCCGCTGCTGCTCACGGCCGGCACGATCACCAAGAGCAAGCAGCCGCTGCCGATGGTCACCCTGGCGCGGCTGAACACCCAGGGCCAGGGGCTCTCGGTGTCGAAGGACTTTCCCGGCCTCACGATCGACAATGCCGAGGCGATGAAAAAAGCCCTGGCGGCGGCAGGCGCCAAGGGCCGCAAGTTCAAGGCGGCCGTCACCTTCCCCGGCGGCACCCACGACCTGTGGATGCGCTACTGGCTGTCGGCCAACGGCGTGGATCCCAACAAGGATGCCGACCTGGTGGTGGTGCCGCCGCCGCAGATGGTGGCCAACATGCAGACCGGCACGATGGACACCTTCTGCGTGGGTGAGCCCTGGAACCAGCGCCTGGTGAACAAGAAACTGGGCTACACCGCCGCCCAGACCGGTGAACTGTGGAACAAGCACCCCGAGAAGTCCTTCTCGATGCGGGCCGACTGGGTGGACGCGAACCCCAAGGCCGCCAAGGCCCTGCTGATGGCCGTCCAGGAGGCCCAGATCTGGTGCGACGACCCCGCCAATCTTGACGAGATGTGCGAGATCGTGTCGAAGGACAAGTACATCAAGGCCAGCATCGACGACATCAAGCCCCGCCTGGCCGGCACCGTCGACTATGGCGACGGCCGCAAGGTGAAGGACAGCCCCTACAGGATGCTGTTCTGGGCCAGCGATTCCTCCTTCCCGTTCAAGAGCCACGACACCTGGTTCGTGACCGAGGACATGCGCTGGGGCTATCTACCCGCCAACACCGACATCAATGCCTTGGTGAGCAAGGTGAACCGGGCCGATCTCTGGAAGGAGGCGGCGAAGGCCATCGGCCAGGAGAAGGCGATTCCGGCCAGCGATTCCCGCGGCAAGGAAACCTTTTTCGATGGGGTGGTCTTCGATCCGGAAAATCCCAAGGCCTATCTGGATGCGCTCAAGATCAAGGCCATGAAGTGATCCGGCACTGAGCTGATCTTCCCGTCTTTTTCTATCGATCCGTTGTGACTCCTGCTCTCACCTCGAGCCGGCGGCGGCGCCGGCTGCTGCCGGCCCTGCCGCAGGCGCTTCCCTACCTGCTCTGCATCGGCGCCTTCCTGCTGGTGTGGCAACTACTCTCGGCCGTGCTCGGCGTGGGCCGACTGCCTGGCCCGATCAACGTGATCGTTGACACCTGGGACCCCTACATCAGCCATCCCTTCTTCGATGATGGCGGCACCAGCAAGGGCCTGGGCTGGCAGATCCTGATCTCCCTGCAACGGGTGGCCGTGGGCTATGGCCTGGCCGCCGTAGTGGGCGTCGCTATTGGCGGTGCACTGGGGCTGAACCGCTTCGCCGGCAAGGGCTTTGACCCGGTGGTGCAGGTGCTGCGCACCGTGCCGCCGCTGGCCTGGTTTCCGATCTCGCTGATGGTGTTTCAGGACGCCAACACCTCGGCCATCTTCGTGATCTTCATCACGGCGATCTGGCCGATCATCATCAACACCGCCGTGGGCATCCAGGAGATCCCGCAGGACTACACCAACGTGGCCAGGGTGCTGCGGCTCAGCAAACGGGCCTACATCAGCAACATCGTGATCCCGGCCACGGTGCCCTATGTGTTCACCGGCCTGCGCATCGCCGTGGGCCTGGCCTGGCTGGCGATCGTGGCCGCCGAGATGCTCAAGGCCGATGGCGGCATCGGCTACTTCATCTGGGATGCCTACAACGCCGGCGGCGACTCCAGCTCCAGCCAGATCATCCTGGCGATCGTGTACGTGGGCGTGGTGGGCCTGCTGCTCGATCGGCTGGTGGCCTGGGTGGGCCGCAAGGTGAGCCGGGGGGCCGCCTGAGATGGCCACCCCAAACGGACTGCTCACGGTGGACGCCGTCACCCAGACGTTCAACCTCGACGACGGGGGCCGCTATGTGGCCTTGCAGGGGGTGACCCTGGACGTGCGAGCCGGTGAATTCATCACCCTGATCGGCCACTCAGGCTGCGGCAAGAGCACCCTGCTCAACCTGATGGCCGGGCTCAGCCAGGCCAGCGAGGGGGGGATCCTGATGAATGGCCGCCAGGTCACCGAACCGGGGCCCGACCGGATGGTGGTGTTCCAGAACTATTCGCTGCTGCCCTGGCTCACGGTGCGCCAGAACATCGCCCTGGCGGTGGACACCGTCCACCCCCAGCTGAGCGTCGGCGAGCGCCGGGAGATCGTGGAGCGCAACATCCAGCTGGTGAACCTCAGCGCCGCGGCCCAGAAGCTGCCGGCCGAGCTCTCCGGCGGCATGAAGCAGCGGGTGGCGATCGCCCGGGCCCTGGCGATTCGCCCCACCCTGCTGCTGCTGGATGAACCCTTTGGCGCCCTCGATGCCCTCACCCGCGGCAACCTGCAGCAGCAGCTGATGCAGATCTGCCAGGAGTCACAGCTCACCGCCGTGATGGTCACCCACGACGTGGACGAAGCCCTGCTGCTCTCCGACCGGGTGGTGTGCCTGAGCAACGGCCCCGCCGCCGGCATCGGCCGGATCGTGGAGGTGCCGATCCCCCGGCCCCGGGAGCGGCTCACGGTGATGGACCACCCCGACTACTACCACCTGCGCGCCGAGCTGATCCATTTCCTCCAGGATCAGCGCCGCCTCAAACAGCAAGCCGCCGCCAGCCACCGATGACCACCGCCCCAGCTGCCAGCCCCGCCAGCACCGGCCAAGCCTTCCTGGAGTTCCGGGATGTAGGCCAGGTGTTCCAGACGCGCCGCGGCCCCTTCGAGGCCCTGCGCGCCATCAACCTGCAGGTGCGCCAGGGGGAGTTTCTCTGCGTGATCGGCCACTCCGGCTGCGGCAAGAGCACCCTGCTGAACATGGTGAGCGGCTTCCTGCAGCCCAGCAGCGGCACGGTGACCCTGGAGGGCACGCCGATCGAGCGCCCCGGCCCCGACCGGATGGTGGTGTTCCAGAACTATTCACTGCTGCCCTGGCTCACGGTGTGGCAGAACGTGGAGATGGCCGTGAAGGCGGCCCGCCCGGAACAGGCTGACTCAAGCCGCCGCGAGGTGGTGAGCCATCACCTGGAGATGGTGGGGCTGCTGGAGGCCCGAGCCAAACGGCCGGGCCAGCTCTCCGGCGGCATGCGCCAACGGGTGGCGATCGCCCGGGCCCTGGCCGTGAGCCCGGCGGTGCTGGTGCTGGATGAACCCTTCGGCGCCCTCGATGCGATCACCAAGGAGGAGCTGCAGGAGGAATTGCTGGCGATCTGGCGCGAGCAGAAACCCACGGTGCTGATGATCACCCACGACATCGACGAGGCCCTGTTCCTGGCCGACCGGATCGTGATGATGACCAACGGCCCCTCGGCCACCATCGGCGAAATCCTGGACGTTCCCTTCGGGCGCCCCCGGAGCTACGAGGCCATCCAGGACGACCCCCGCTACGGCCAGCTGCGCAACCACGCCCTCGACTTCCTTTACCGCCGCTTCGCCCACGACGTGGACTGATCCGTGAGCAGATCCAGGAGGTTGGCGATCAACCGCTGGCCCTGCCGGGCCACCCGAACACCCCAGCGCTCGGCGTCGGCGCGGATGCGCTCCACCCCAGCGGGCCCGAGGGCACCGAGCACATAGTCGCTGTCGTGGTGCAGCCACTGCTCCAGCTGTTCTGGCAGGAGCTCCACGTGGAACTGCAGCCCCACCGCCCGCGCACCGATGCGAAAGGCCTGCTCCCGGCAGTGGAGAGTGCTGGCCAGCAGCTCGGCCCCAGGCGGCAGCACGCAGCGGTCGCCGTGCCAGTGCAGCACCAGTTCACTGGCGGCCAGCCCCCGCAGCCAGGGGACGACCGCAGGATCGTGACACCAGCTGATGGCCCCGAAACCCACCTCCCGCAGGGGCCGGGGCGGCTCGCCCACCTGCAGGGGAATGGCCGTGCCACCGGCGGCAAGGGCAAGCAGCTGGGCCCCGAGGCAGACACCGACCAACGGCTGCTGGCGCTCGAGGGCCTGGCGCAGCAAGCCCACTTCCCCCTCCAGCCAGGGGTAGGCCGGATCCCCCAGATCGGCCACCCCCATGGGTCCACCGAGCACGAGCAAGAGATCGTCGGGCTCGAGAGGCGGAAGAGGCTCACCCCGGTCGAGACGCACGGTGCGGATCGGCCAGCCTCGGCGGGCCGCCTCCAGCGCAAACAGGCCCGGCCCCTCCCGCTCCAGATGCTGAAGCACCAGCAGGCGCGTCATCGGGCTGTCGCCTCCGCCAAAGGCTGCAGACAGACAGCCGCCCCCTTCAATTCCGGCTGCTGGGAGATCGGACAGGCCAGCTCGTGCATCAGCCGGTTGGCCTCGCAGGCCAGCTCCCCCTGGGAGGCGCCCCAATGCATCGGCAGAAACACCGTGCCAGGGCGGATGCGCTCGGTGAGCAGCAGCTTCACCCTGAGGACACCGCGGCGGGAGCGCACCTGGGCCTCACCGCCCTCCACCAGGCCGGCGCGGGCGGCATCGTGGGGGTGCACCTCCAGCAGGGGTTCGGGGTGGGCCTTGGCGACGCGGGCCACGTGGACCGTGCGGGTCATGGTGTGCCAGTGGCCCAGCACCCGGCCCACGGTGAGCACCAGGGGGAATTCCGCGTCGGGGGGTTCGGCCAGCCCGAGCGGCGGATCGGCCCAGAGACGGGCCCGGCCGGAGGGGGTGGGGAAGTGGTGGTCGGTGTAGAGCCGCGCCTGGCCGCCGCCCGGTTCGGTGCCGGCGGAGAAGGGCCACTGCTGGGGGCCGTGGTCGGCAAGCAGGGCATGGCTGAGGCCGCTGCTGTCGCACATCCGACCGGCGGTGAGCGCCACGAACTCGGCATACACCTCGCCGGCATCGCGCCAGCCGAACTGCTCCGCGAATCCCAGGCGATGGCCGAGCTCGGCGAAGATCGCCCAGTCGGGCCGGGCCTCACCCGGGGGCGGACGGAAGGCACGGCAGAGGGTGACGCGGCGCTCGGAGTTCACCATCACGCCCTCCTTCTCACTCCACTGGGCCGCCGGCAACACCAGATGGGCCACCGCTTCGGTTTCGGTGCCGGCATAGGCCTCGCTCAGCACCACCAGGGGGCAGGCCGCCACCGCCGCCCGCACCCGGTCCAGGCTCGGCATGCTCACCAGCGGATTGGTCGCGGCCACCCACCAGAGGTCGAGCTCACCGCGCTCCATCGCTTCGATCTGCTGCCACACCGCCAGGCCGGGCTCAGGATCGATCGAGCCAGCTGCGAAACCCCAGTGGCGCTCCACCGCGGCCCGGTGCTCCGGGTTAGCCACGGCGCGATAACCCGGCAGTAGCTGGGCCAGGCCGCCCACCTCGCGGCCGCCCATGGCGTTGGGCTGGCCGGTGAGCGAGAAGGGCCCGGCGCCGGGTTTGCCGATCTGGCCGCTCACTAGGTGCAGGTTGCAGATCCCCGCCACCGTCGCGGTGCCCTCGCGGCTCTGGTTCACCCCCATCGACCAGAGGCTCAGCACCGCGCTGGCCTCGCACCACCAGGCGGCCAGCTGGCGCAGGTCGGCCTCGGCGATGCCGCACACCGCCTCCGCCCGCGCCGGCGTCCAGGCCCGCCAGAGGATTTCCAGCTCCGCGAAGCCCTCGGTGTGGGCCGCCACAAAGGCCTGATCCACGCCGCCTTGCTCCAGCAGCAGGTGGCCCAGGCCGCAGAGCAGGGCCAGGTCGGTGCCGGGGGCGATCGCCAGGTGCAGATCGGCCGCATCGCTGGTGGCCGTGGCGCGCGGATCCACCACCACCAGCCGCGGCCCCTCGCCCTTGCGCCGGCGCTTGAGCAGCCGCTGGAACAGCACCGGATGGCACTCGGCCGTGTTGGTGCCGATCAGCAGCACCAGCTCGGCCAGGTCGAGATCGTCGTAGCAGCAGGGCGGCCCGTCGGAGCCGAGGCTGCGGGCGTAGCCGGCCACCGCCGAGCTCATGCACAGGCGCGAGTTGGCATCGAAGTTGTTGCTGCCCAGGGCGCCCTTAAGCAACTTGTTGGCCGCGTAGTAGTCCTCGCAGAGGAACTGGCCGGAGCCGTAGATCGCCAGCGCCTGCGGCCCCTTGCGGGCCAGGGTGGCCTGGATGCGCTCCACCAGGATCGAGAAGGCCCGCTCCCAGCTGATCGCCGCGAAGGGCTGATCGGTGCGTGCGCGCCAGAGGGGGGTGGTGAGGCGGTTGTGGTGCAGGGTTTCGCCCACGGTGGCCCCCTTCACGCACACCTGGCCGAGGGAGGAGGGGTGGTGGCGGTCGCCGCGGGCGGTCCAGGTGCCGTGCGCGTCCGGGCTGTTGCCTCGTCCGGATTCAGCCGGTGCTTTGAGCTCCAGGCCGCAGCCCACGCCGCAGTAGGGGCATTGGGCCCGGGCGGTCGGGCTGGAGGCGGGAGCGCTGGCCATGGCACCATTCGACCAAGCCGGGTAGCGGCCCAACGGTGGCGGTTGTTACCGGCAGGCCGTTTGCGGCCAGGCCTGGGCTGAAGCCGCGCTGAAATGGAAGCGTGCATCCCCGCTCTCCCCTGACCACCCCCCTCGCCAGCAGCTGCTTCGCCTTCGAGGCCGACTTCACCGCCGACCTGCGCTGCATCCCGATGGCGGTGCGGCGCAAGCTGGATCTGGCCGGCGTGAAGCTCAAGCTGCAGCACTGGAGCGAGCTGGCCGAGGCCGAGCGGGGCGAGCTGCTGGCCTGGGGCGACGACGGCGCCGCCATTGAGGCCCTGCGCGAGCACCTGCTGGCGCGCACCGCCTCCCTCGGCGCCGGCCAGGCGAAGGAGCTGCCCCGGCCCAGCGGCCACGAACCCTGGCAGCAGGCAGGCCAGCTCCCCGAGGTGCTGGCCGCCTCCTCCGCCCAGCTGGGCCTGGAGCTGTGCAGCGACGGCTGGACAGCGCTCAACGAGCTGCAGCGCTTCGCCCTGGTGAAGCTCAGCCACCCCGGCCACGAGCACCGCAACCTGCCCCGGGCCCTGGCGGAGTTCGGGCTGCTGATCAAACCAGCCTGAGCCGTCGCCCGGCCAACCTGCTCACCATTTGCGGTAGGGCAGGAACTTGCCGTTCATCGTCACCACCACCCGGTCGCCCTTGGGGTCCTCCTGCTTGGCCACGGTGAGGCTGAAGTCGATCGCCGACATGATGCCGTCGCCGAACTGCTCCTGGATCACGTCCTTGAGCGGCAGGCCATACACCTGCAGGATCTCGTAGAAGCGGTAGAGCAGCGGGTCGGTGGGAATCACCGGATCGAGGGCCCCCTTCACGGGATAGGTGGTGAGGGCGGCGGCCAGGGCGGCGCGCTCCGGCTCCGGGATCTGCAGGGCCTCCAGCAGGGCCTGGGCCTGATCAGCTGAAGCGGTGGCCTGGCCGTACAGCAGGCTGGCGGTCCACACCTCGTCCTGGCCGAGGCGGGCCCCGAGATCGGCGAAGCTGAGGCCGCTGCGGCGCTTGGCGTCGAGCAGGGTTGCGCTATAGGGAGGCAGGGCCATGGAGCCATCGGAGCTGCGGCCGGACCCTATGGGGCAACGGCGACCAACCGGGCAGCCGTTGCTACAGCCGCTGGCGCCAGCCCTTGAACTGCCGCTGCGCGCCTGCCTGCTGAGCGGTGGTGAAAGCCGGCGCATGGGCCGGGACAAGGCCCTGCTGCCCCACCCCGAAGGCGGCACCTGGCTGGAGCGCACCCTGCTGCTGCTGGGCCAGCTGGAGGCACCGATCACCCTGCTCAGCCGCCACCCGGCCCACCTGGCGCTGGCCCCGGCTGCGATCACCGCCCTGGCCGAACCGCCCCCGTGGGAGGGGCCGCTGCTGGCCCTGCACCGGCTGATGCAACGCCACCCCGGGGAGCAGCTGCTGCTCTGCCCGGTGGACATGCCGGATCTGAGTCTGGACGCGCTGCAGACGCTGCTGGCTGCGGCAGCGGCAAGCCCGACCCGGCTGCACCTGGCCCACGACGGCGAGCGGCTGCAACCGCTGCTGGGCCTGTATCCGAGCAGCACCCCGATCCGCACGCACCTGGCCGCAGCAGTGCAGCGGGGCGAACGGCGCCTGCAGAGCTGGCTGGCGGCGCTGCCATGCCGGCCGATTCCCCTGGATCCCCGCGCCATGCGCAACGTGAACAGGCCTGGGCCGATCAACTGAACGATGGGCCCAGTTCCTGCACCCTGCGCTCACAGCGATCCAGCTCCGCTTCCACGAGCGCCAACAGGTCCTGCCGCGGTGCGGGCAGTGAAAACGGACCCTCCTCGTAGCGGGCCTCCACCGCGAACACCTGCAGCGCCAGCAGCCTGGGATCCAGCTCCAGGCCCGCCAAGACCATCAGCTCCTCAAGGTCGTGCACGCGAGGGGACCGCCTGTCCGCCAGCACTATCCAGGCCTTGATCAGCTTTTCCACGGCCTGCTGTGCCGTGAAACCCCAGTCTTCATCGGGATAGGCAGGATCAAGACTCAACCGCAGACTGCGCAGATGGCGGCGCACAAGCCCCAGAAGCAATTGCGCGTCTTCAGCCGGCGACATACAGCACCCGTCCTTCCCGGGCCACGTCGCCAAACACATGCCATCGGGAGCCGCTCAGTCGCTCGGCATCAGCGGTGCCTGCGAGCACCAGATCGACACCCAGTCCCAGCCGACCGAGTGCGCGGTTGAAGCGTGTCCAGCAGTCCATCTTTTCGGCTGCGCTGAGATGGGGCTGGCGCACGATCACGGCCAGATCCAGATCGGAATCTGGCCGTGCCTCACCCCTGGCACGGGAGCCAAAGGCAATCACCGCCTGCACATCGGGCTCGGCACAGAGCCGTGCCAAGGCTTCAACAAGCCGCTGAGGATCCAACCCGGGGCCCAGCTCAGGCGTGGCGTCCAACACGCGAGGCTGGCGCCAGGGAATCACTGGCGGAGAAAAAGGCTCAACAGCGGTAGCAGCCAGCGGAGCAACCATGCCGAAACGCTACCGCCAGCAGCAGGCCGGCAGCCATAGCGTTGCTCCCATGGCCAACGCCGCCAACCACGCGACCAGCCGTGCCCCGCGCGACCAGCTCGACCGGCCCCTGGGGGTGCTGCGCCTGTCGCTCACAGCCCGCTGCAACCTGGCCTGCCCCTACTGCCTGCCCGATGGCGTGGAGCCGCCGGGCCTGCTGACGCTGGCGCAGCGGCTGCGGGTGATCGAGGCGGCGGTGGCGCTCGGGGTGAGCAGCCTGCGGCTCACCGGCGGCGAGCCCCTGCTGCACGCCGGCCTGGAGGAGCTGATCGCGGCGGTGCAACCCCTGCGGAAGCAGGGCCTGCGCGAGATCGCCCTCACCAGCAACGGCGCCCTGCTGAGTGCCGAGCGGGCCCGGGCCCTGCGCGCCGCCGGCCTCGATCGCGTCACCCTCAGCCTCGATGGCACCACCGGCGCGGCGGTGGCCCGCATGGCCGGGATCGGCGGCAGCGATCCGCAGGGGCGAGAACGGCGGGGCGCAGCCCTGCTGGCCAAGGTGCTGGCGGCCCTCGAGCACGCCCGCGCCGCCGGCTTCGATCCACAGCAGGGGGAGCTGAAGCTCAACGCCGTGATCCAGCACGGCGCCAACGACGACCAGCTGTTGCCCCTGGCGGCCCTGGCCCGCGAGCGCGGCCTGGAGCTGCGCCTGATCGAGTTCATGGACGTGGGCAACCGCAACGGCTGGCACCCCGCGGCAGTGCTGAGCGCCGCCGCGATGGTGGAGCGGATCGGCGCGCGCTGGCCGCTGGAGCCCCTGGGGCGCACCGCCCACGGCACCGCCAGCCGCTGGAGCTACCGGGATCGCTCCCCCGAGGACGGCGGTGCCCACCTGGCGGTGGTGGCGTCGGTGAGCGCCCCCTTCTGCGGCGACTGCAACCGCCTGCGCGTCACCGCCGACGGCATCGCCTACACCTGCCTGTTCGCCGCCCCCGGCAGCGGCCTCGACCTGCGCCCCTGGCTGCAGCCCGATTCCCCGGGCGTGGAGCTGCGCGAGGCGATCGCCGCTCGCTGGAGCGACCGCGCCGCTCGCTGGAGTGAGGAGCGCCTGGAGGCCTGGGAACGCGGGGGCCCCGAGGGCGCCGTAGCGGCTCCGGCCCATGCGGAGATGGCCTATCTGGGGGGCTGAATCAGCCCCTGCAGCGACAGCAACCTCAGGGTCACAGCCAATGGTGCGGGTAGGGCAGCGCCCCCTTCACCCAGCGGCTGAAGGCCGCGGCGATCAGCACCAACAGCAGCGAACCGCTCAGCACCGGCGTGAGCACATAGGGCGGTGTCGCGCCCAGCGCCACGCCCAGAAAAGCCAGGCCGCCGGCCGGCGGATGCAGGCAGCGCAGCTGCTGGCCCAGCAGCACCGTGAGCCCCACGGCCAGGGCGATCACCAGCGGTCCCTGGCCCAGCCAGGCCACCGCCGCCACGCTCGCCAGCGCCCCCACCAGGTTGCCGAGCACGATGTTGCGCGGCTGGGCCAGGGGACTGGCGGGGTAGCCGAACAGCAGCACCGACGACGCCCCCAGCGGCGCCGCCAGCAGCACCATGCCGCTCCAGGCGCTGAGCAGGCCCAGCAGGGCGAGGGCCAGCAGCGCCCCCAGCCAGGTCACCGAGCGCTGGCGGCGCTGAAAGCGGGGCTGATAGGCCCGCCCGCGCCTGCGCTGCTCTACCAGCCAGCTGTGCAGCGTCACCACACCCGCGATTCCCACGCCACCCACCGGGGGGCACTGTCGGCGGCGGCAGGGGCCGCCACGGTGGCCAAGGCTACGAAGTGGGCCGCCAGCCTCCCCCCGCAGGCGCTGCAGCCAGAGAGTGCACCCGCCTATTCGCGCAACCGCGGCAACAGCTGCACCAGGTTGCATGGGCGGGTGCTGGCATCGAGCTGGGCGCGGATCAGGCGATCCCAGGCGGTTTCCACCGCATCCAGCGATCCCGGCAGCACGAAGATCACCGTGCCATTGGCCACCCCCGCCAGGCAGCGGCTCTGGAGGGTGCTGGTGCCGATCGTCTCGAACGAGAGCACCCGGAACAGCTCGCCGAATCCCTCGACCGTCTTGTCGAGCAGGGGGGCCACCGCCTCGGGGGTGCCATCGCGGCCGGTGAGGCCGGTGCCGCCGCTGGTGATCACCACCTGCACCGCCTCATCGGCGATCCAGCGGCTCAGTTCTGCGCGGATGCGGTAGCGGTTGTCGGGCACCAGCGCCCGCTCCACCAGCCGGTGCCCGGCCGCCTGCAGCCGCTGTTGCAGGGCATCGCCACTGCGGTCGTCGACCAGCGTGCGCGTGTCCGACACCGTGAGCAGGGCGATGGCGAGGCTCACCGGCGGCCCGATCGAACGCCCTTGCATTGTGCTGGGGCCCGGGCCGGGGCCCAGACTGCTCCCGAGCCGCCGCTGCCCATGGCCGCATCCGCCCCAGTCGAGGCCGGCATCCGGGTGCGGCTGTTCGCCGCCCTGCGCGAAACCGCGGGCTGGGGTGAACGGCTGATCGCCGCAACAACGCCCTGCGCCGGCACCCCCCTGGCTCTGTGGCAGCAGCTGGGCCTGGAGCCCCGGTGCCAGGGGCCGGACATCCCACCCGGCGGCATCCGGGCGGCGATCAACAAGCAGTTCGCCAGCTGGGATACGCCGCTGGCGGCCGGCGACGAGCTGGCCTTCCTGCCGCCGATCAGCGGTGGCTGAGGCCATGGGGTCGATGGCAACGCCACCTGGGGCGACTGCTCCCCAGGCCGAGCCGAGGCTGTCGATCCGGCTGGAGCCGGAACCTTTCGAGCCCCTCCGGGCCCTGGCGGCCTGGCATGCCGAGCTGGCCGCCGTGCTGGAGGATCCGCCCGCCGCCGAGAGCCTGTTCATTGGCCGGGTGCGGCCCCACACCGCCGGCGGCGAACCCCTGGCCGCCCTTGAGCTGGAGCACTACCCCGGCATGACCGAAGCCCAGCTCCACGCCCTGGCCTACGCCGCGGCCCAGCGCCACGGCGCCGCCGCCGTGCTGGTGCACCACCGGGTGGGGCGGGTGCAGCCCGGGGAGTCGATCGTGCTGGTGGCCGTGGCCGCCGACCGCCGCGGCCCGGCCCAGCGCTGCAGCCAGGAGCTGCTGGAGGCGCTCAAGCACGAGGCCCCCTTCTGGAAGCGGGAGTGGCTGGGTGACGGAAGCGGCCACTGGGTGCAGGGCAACACCCCGCTGTAATGGCCGGAGAGCGGCTCAGAGGATCGGCAGCCGCAGCAGCTGGGCCCAGAGCTCCGTGCCGGCGGCCAGCGTGCCCAGCTCGGCCGGGATCTCCAGCAGCAGGTCGGCCCCCTGCAGCGAGCCGATGCGGGAGGAGGCCTGGGTGCCCTCCACCCGCGCCAGCAGGGCCCCATCGGTGTCCACCAGCAGCTGGGCCCGGGCCAGTTCCGGCCGGCCGGCTCCACGCCGCAGCTCGCGCTCGAGTCGCACCTTCAAGCGAGGCAGAGCCTGAATCTCCCCGCCCTCGAGCCGCTGCAGGGCCGGCCAGAGCAGCTGCAGGGCCGTGATCGCCGCCGCCACCGGGTTGCCGGGCAGCCCGAAAAACGGGGTGCCGGCCACCTGCCCCCAGGCAAAGGGCCGGCCCGGTTTGAGGAACAGCTTCCAGAACGCCACGGCGCCCAGCTCGGCCACCAGGGCGCGCATCCAGTCGCTGTCACCGGCCGACACGCCGCCGGTGCTCACCACCACGTCGCAGCCAGCAGCCAGCTCCAGCAGGGCCTGGCGCAGCTCCTCGGGCTGATCGGCCACCACCCGGCGCTCCGCTACGCCATAGCCGAGCCGCTCCAGCAGGGCCGCCAGCAGGGCGGAATTGCTCTCCCAGATCTGGCCTGGCCCGCGCGGCTGGCCGGGAGGCAGCAGTTCATCGCCGCTGATCAGCAGCCCCAGCCGCGGGCGGCCCCGCACCGTGAGCCGCTCCACGCCGCAGCTGGCCAGCCGCCCCAGCTCGGCCACCCCCAGCCGCTGGCCCGCCGCCAACAGCTCCTGGCCGGCGGCGGCCTCCTCCTCCGGCCCGCGGATCCAGGGGTTGGGCCCGCAGGGGTCCGTGAGCTCGATCAGCTCCCCGGCATCGCCAGCCTCTGCCCGCACCAGCTCCTGGGGCAGCACCCGCCCGCAGCCCTCCGGCACCACGGCGCCGGTGAGAATCCGCACCGCCTCGCCCGCCGCCAGGGCAGCGCCATGGGGAGCTCCCGCCGCCGAGCGGCCCACCAGCCGCCAGCGCGTTCCGGGCTCTGGCACGGCCTCGCCGGCGATGGCGAAGCCGTCCATGATCGAGGCCCGGAAGCCCGGCACCGCCGCTGCGGCCTGCACCGGCTCCGCCGCCACCCGACCCAGACAGGCATCCAGAGGCAACTGCTCCCGGCGCCCCAGGGGCTGGAGCGCCACCAGGATTCGGCCGCGGGCCTGCTCCAGGGGCAAACCCTCCCGGCCGTAGGGCTCGGCGGGGGCCGGCGTGACAGTGGGCTCAACCATCCCGACCCTCCGCAGCCTGGGGCTCCTCCGCGCGCACCCAGTCCCCCCCCCGACCACCGGCTTTGCGCAGCAGGCGCACCGGCCCGATGGTCATCCCCCGGTCGGCGCTCTTGAGCATGTCGTAGAGGGTGAGCAGGCCCACCTGCACCGCGGTGAGCGCCTCCATCTCCACCCCGGTTGGCCCGGTGGTGCGCACCAGGGCCTGGCAGCGCAGGCCCTGGCCTGAGCCGTCCGGCAGCGGCGCCACCTCGATCACCACCTCCAGGCCGCTGAGCGGCAGTGGGTGGCAGAGCGGAATCAGCTCAGCCGTGCGCTTGGCCGCCTGGATCGCCGCCACCCGGGCCACGGCCAGCACATCACCCTTGGCGGCCCGCCCCTCGTGCACCAGGGCCAGGGCCTCGGGCGCCAGAGCCAGGAAGCCCTCGGCCACGGCCTCCCGGGCCGTGGGCGGCTTGGCCGCCACGTCCACCATGTGCACCTCCCCGCGGCTGTTGAGATGCGTCAGGGCAAGGTCCCCGAGGCTGGGCTCCATCGCGATCCGCAGGCTGAAACGACCGTAGGTTGAATGAGCGCCTCAATCGCCACTGCTGCCATGAAGGTCCGGGCCATTGCCATCGCGCGCACGCTGCTGGGAACCCTGGGCCTGGGCGCGGTGGCGGCCGGGATCGCCCAGCTTCCGTCCGCCGAGGCGGGCCCGCTGGTGCGCCGAGCCCAGGAACGCAGAGCCTGTCAGGAGTTCGCCGGCCAGCTGCAGGCCGCCCAGGGCAACCCCCAGCAGGCCCAGTTCATCTATCAACAGGGCGTGCTGCAGCTGGTGGAGCGCTTCGGGGTCAACCCCTGCGGCGACATTCCCGCCCCCACCGCCGCATCCCCGACTGCCCCCGGCACCACCGCCGCACCGCAAGCCGCCCCCACCACGGCCCCCGTCGCCGCGCCGGTGTCGGCACCGGCCGCCAGCCCACCCGCCAACCCCCAGCAGGCCCAGGCCTGTCAGGAATTCGCCGGCAGACTGCAGGCCGCCCAGGGCAACCCCCAGCAGGCCCGGCAGATCTACGCCATGGGCAGCCAGAAGCTCAGCGGCATGTTCGGCCCCAACCCGTGCCCCCAGGTCAGCGCTCCCTGAACTCAGCCCTGGCGCAGGCTCCTGCTGCTGGCCATCAGGGCCGTGAAGGCATCCACCTCCAGGGGTGGACTGAACCAATAGCCCTGGTAGGCGTCACAGCCGAGGGATTGCAGCACTTCCAGCTGACCAGGGGTTTCCAGACCTTCCGCCAGCACCTCCAGCCCAAGGCCACGCCCCATCGCCAGAGCGGTGCGGACGATCGTGCGCGCCGAGTCGCTGCCCACGAGGTGCTGAATGAAACTGCGGTCGATCTTGAGCTTGTGCAGCGGCAGGCGATTGAGGGCCGACAGGGAGGAATAGCCGGTGCCGAAATCATCCAGGGCCAGCAAGACCCCCAGATCCGCCAGGGCCTTCACCTGGGCGCTCACGCCTTGGGTCGGCAAGATGCAGCTCTCGGTGATCTCCAGCTCGAGCAGATCCCGGGGTAGCTGATAGCGCTCCAGCAGAACCCGCACCTGCTCCACCAGCGGCGGCACCGTGACCTCGAACTGGCGCGGCGAGAGATTCACCGCCAACCGAGGCGGTTGCAGATCAGCATCCAGCCAGAGACGCAGCTGCCTGCAGGCCTGCTGAAGCACCCACTCACCAAGGGGGTGGATCAGATTGGAGCGCTCGGCAAGGGCGATGAAGCGGGCAGGGGACACGGTTCCATGCTCCGGATCCTCCCAGCGCAGAAGGGCCTCGGCACCCAGCAGATCACCCTGCGCGGAACATTGGGGTTGGTACACCAGCCGCAGGTGGCCGTTCTCGAGGGCCTGACGCAGGCTGAGCTCCAGGGCCACCTGCCGGCGCAGGCTGGTGGTGTAAGTCGGGCGGTAGGCCAGGGCGGTGCCGGGCGCGACCAGCCGGGCCCGGCTGAGGGCCGTGGCCGCCGCCTCCAGCAACGCATCAGCGTGATGGCCGTGGAGGGGGGCCACGCTGTAACCGGCACTGAACCCCAGCGGCCAGGGCCCCACAACCTGGGCCTCCGGGATCAGGCGGGCCAGATGCGCCCGCAGGTCGCTCAGCGTCGCCTCCGCCTCCCGCTGCAGAGCAAGCCAATCATGGAGAGCCCCCGTGAGGCTGCGCACGAGCAGAAATTCATCGCTGCCCAACCTGGCCACCAGATCCTGCGGAGCGGAGAACTGCCTCAGCCCCTCGGCGACAGTCAGCAGCAGGGCATCGCCGGCCTGACGCCCGAAACTGAGATTGATCCGTCCGAAACCATCGAGATCCAACCAGAACAGCAGCTGCGGCCCCTGACCCGGCCGCTGCAGATGGGCCTCCATCCAGGCCAGCGCGGCCGCCCGGTTCGGCAGATGGGTGAGTTGATCTTCATAGGCCAGGGAACGCAGCCGATCCTCGTAGCGCCGGGCTTCACTCACATCGCGCGCGCACAGCAGCAGTCGCTGCCCTCCGTCCAGTTCCAGCCGACGCACACTCAGCCGGGCCAGCCATGGCTGATCGCCGTCGAGACGGCGTTGCCAGCACTCCCCCTCGGCATGGCCCTGCACCATGGCCTGATCCAACAGCCGGGGGAGGGTCTCTTCGGGCGGAGCCCCCCCAGGCTGGCGCTCCGACACCAGGTCGATCAGGGCCAGCCCCAGCAGGGCCCCCACCTCAACCGCGCCAAACAGTCCGGCTGCCGCGGCGTTGGCCTCGAGCACCACCCCCGCCGGATCCAGCAGCAGCAGGCCGTCGAGGCTCTGCTCAAAAAGCACCTGATAGCGCTGGGAGAACTCCGCCACCCGGTCTTCACTGCGGCGCACCGATGTGACCAGGGCCTTCTGCAGGTCCTGGGCTGCCCTGCTGGCCTCGATACGGCGCTGGTCGGCAAGTTCCCTCAGCGCCAGGGTCCAGCGGGGCTCGGCGGTGGCCACCGCCCCCAGACGTCGGGCCTCGAGCTCCAGAATCAGCGACTCCCCCTTCGTGGGCAGCAGCTCCACCTCCATGCGAACAACGTCATCGGAGGCCATGGCCTGAAGGCGCTGCTCCAGCTGCTCCACCTGGGCAGGATTCATCAACCAGCGCTGGAGCGACTGGCCATAGAGCTGGGACTGGTCCTCTCCGAGCACAGCGGCAACCCGCTGGTTGGCCTCCAGGATCCGGCAACCGGGACCGGTGAGGAGGAGCAGGTCGCCGCTGAAATGCACCATCTGGCGCAGATGGGGGAGGGAATGAACCGCCTCCAGGAGTTCGTTGCGCAGACGCCTGATTTCCCGTTCCAGGCGCTGCCGCTCTTCAGGTGGCAGTGCGCTCATCGACAGGCCGGGCCGGGAGGAGGGTCGTGCAGTGCTCCGAGAACGAAGGCCTCCACGGCTGCACGATCCTGCAGGCCGAGGTGGCGGGCACCGGAAGGGGCCAGCATGCAGGGCACCCGGTCAAGGTGCTCACGCCACCAGTGGGTGATGCGCTCGAGCGCCTCGGCATCCAGGAAGCGGGCCGGATCGGCCTCGAGACCAGCCTGCTGCTCGCAGGGGTGCAGATCCTGTGGGCGGGCGATGTTCTGGCCGTCACGCCAGAAGCGGCGAAAAATGGCAGTGCGCAGAGCAGCGGCCTGCGCGGGCTGATCGATCTCCACCGCCGCCTGGAGCAGCAGGGCCTGGTGGGTGTTGACCCACACCGTCGGCAACTGAACGGCGACCTCCGGCGCTCGACGCCGCACGTCCTCAACCTCCTTCAGTAGGGTGTTGCGGTCCACGGGGAGATTCACGCCCGTGAACTCGGTGGGTAGATGGGGTTTGTGTTCCACGCCGACCCAATACACCCGATCAGCGACGGCCAGCAGATTCAGCCATTCATTGAGGGTGAAGCAATAGGGGCAATTGAAATCAGAAACCACAACCACCCGGCTGCTCCGCAGTTCCGGCAGCAGCTCGGGACCTGATTCAGCGCGGGAGGCAGTTAGGAACTGGGAATCCTGGAGGCCACCCCCGGGAGCAGAAGGAATCGCCGAGCGGGACACCGACCCGATGCACAATTGACTGACTCTAGTGACAGTGGTGCCACTGGCCCGCCCCTCCACCTACCTGTGTGCGTTTCTCACGCTGCTCAATGACCGCTTGAGCGAGACGCTGATCTTCCCGCTCCTGCCCTTCCTGCTGGCGGGCTTCACCAACGACGGCCGCACCCTGGGCCTGCTCACCGGCAGCTACGCCGTGGCCCAGTTCCTGGCCACGCCCCTGATCGGCGCCCTCAGCGATCGCTACGGCCGCCGGCCGGTGATCGCCGGCTGTGTGGCCGGCTCGGTGCTCGGACTGGGCCTGTTCGCCGCCACCATCGCCACCGACTGGCGCACCGTTCCCTGGGCCAGCGGCACGGCCATCCCCCTGGCGCTGCTGTTCGCCGGGCGGCTGCTGGATGGGGTGAGTGGGGGCACCGCCGCCACGGCCGCCGCCGTGCTCGCCGACATCTCGCCACCGGAGAAGCGAGCCAAGGCCTTCGGACTGATCGGCGTGGCCTTCGGCCTGGGCTTCATCCTCGGCCCCGCCCTCGGGGGCCTGCTCGGGCGCGTGAACGTGAACCTGCCGCTGCTGATCGCCGTGCTGATCGCCGTGGCCAACCTGCTGCTGGTGCTCACCCTGCTGCCGGAAACCCATCCTCTCGAGGCCCGCATCGCCCTGCCTCCGCGTCGGGAACTGCAGCCCTTCACCCAGCTGGCACGGGTGTTCGGCAACCCGCGGGTGCGCCGGCTGTGCGGAGCCTTCTTCCTGTTCTTCCTCGCCTTCAGCGGCTTCACCGGCGTGCTGGTGCTCTACTTCAAACAGGCCTTCAACTGGGGGCCGGGCCTGGCCGGGGCCGCCTTCCTGGTGGTGGGCGTAGTGGCCACGGTGGTGCAGGGGGGGCTGATCGGACCGCTGGTGAAACGCTTCGGCGAGTGGCGTCTGAGCCTGGCGGGGCTGGGCTTCGTGATCGCCGGCTGCGTGCTCGTGCCCCTGGCCCGCCCGGAGCAGGCGGCGGCTGTGGTGTTCCCGGCCCTGGCCAGCCTGGCCCTGGGCACCGGCCTGGTGACCCCCTGCCTGCGGGCCCTGGTGTCACGCCGCCTCGCCGATGCCGGCCAGGGGGCGGCCCTCGGCAGCCTGCAGGGCCTGCAGAGCCTGGGCAGCTTCGTGGGACCACCGCTGGCGGGCCTGGCCTACGAGACGATCGGTCGCACCAGCCCCTTCTGGCTGAACATGATCCTGCTGGTGGTGGTGATCGCGATGGTGGCCGGCGGCAGCCGCAGCATGGCCACAGCCCCCTGAATCACAGGGTTGACGGGCCAGGGAGAAAGCAGGCCGTCAAGCAAACCCGACACCGGAATCGCCCAGAAAGCGTTGCTACGGTCGAATGATGAGCCAAGCCACCCCACCGGTCTCCCCGGAGCTCTACATCAACCGAGAGCTCAGCTGGATCGACTTCAACTACCGGGTGCTGGCCCAGGCCCTCGACGAACACACTCCCCTGCTGGAGCAGGCCAAGTTCAGCGCCATCTTCAGCAACAACCTCGATGAGTTCTTCATGGTGAGGGTGGCCTCCCTGAAGAGCCAAATTGAAGCCGGAGTGGCCAAGCTGAGTGACGACGGACTCACGGCCCAGGAGCAGCTGGAGACCATCAATCAGAAATTGCGGCCCCTGCTGGATCTGCAGCAGCAGCACTATCGCCATTCCCTCAAGAATCAACTGGCGGAATATGGCGTTCACCTGATTGATTACGCCAATCTCAACACCCGCCAGCGCCGCTGGGTCGACGACACCTTCCGCACCGCGATCTTCCCGGTGCTCACCCCCCTGGCGGTGGATCCCTCCCACCCCTTCCCCTTCATCAGCAATCTCAGCCTGAACGTGGCCGCCCTGGTGCGCGACCCGGAAACGGGCCAGCAGCAGTTCGCCCGGGTGAAGGTGCCCCAGAAGATCCTCCCCCGCTTCGTGGAGGTGCCCGCCAACCTCAGCGGCAAGCGCCCCAAGCCGGTGTTCACCGCCGTGCCGCTGGAGCAGGTGGTGGCCTTCAACCTGGGCCTGCTCTTCCCGGGAATGACCGTGGAGGGGCATTACTTCTTCCGGGTCACCCGCGACGCCGACCTGGAACTGCGCGACCTGGAGGCCGACGACCTGATGGAGGCCCTGGAGGAGGGCCTGCGCAAGCGCCGACGGGGCGGGGAGGTGGTGCGCCTGGAGGTGGCCGATGAGATGCCCGAATCGGTGGTGCAGCTGCTGATGGAGGGCGTGGCGGTGGAGCCCGCCGACGTGTATCGGATCAACGGCCCCCTGGGGCTCGACGACCTGATGAGCCTGCTGGCGATTCCGCTCCCCCAGCTCAAGGACCAGAGCTTCAAGGGGCGCACGCCTCCGGCCCTGGTGCGCGCCCAGAGCAGCAAGCTGGAGGACGGCTCCCTGAAGGCTGAGGAATTCGAGAGCATCTTCCGGGTGCTGCGCCGCAGGGACGTGCTGCTCCAGCACCCCTACGACCTCTTCTCCACCTCGGTGGAGGAGTTCCTGAACCAGGCCGCCGACGATCCGTCGGTGCTGGCCATCAAGATGACCCTGTACCGCACCTCCAAGGACTCGCCGGTGGTGGCCGCCCTGATACGCGCCGCCGAAAACGGCAAGCAGGTGATGGCGCTGGTGGAACTGAAGGCCCGCTTCGACGAAGACAACAACATCCAGTGGGCGCGGCAACTGGAGAGTTCCGGCGTGCATGTGGTGTATGGCGTGCTGGGCCTGAAGACGCACACGAAGATCACCCTGGTGGTGCGGCGGGAGAAGAAGGAATTGAAGAGCTACGTGCACATCGGCACGGGCAACTACAACTCCAAGACCTCCAGCCTCTACACCGACCTGGGCCTGCTCACCTCCCGCGCCGAGTTCGGCGCCGACCTGGTGGAGCTGTTCAACTACCTCACCGGGTTTTCCAAACAGCAGAGTTTCCGCCGCCTGCTGGTGGCGCCGGTGACCCTGCGCCGCGGCATGGAGGATCTGATCCGCCGGGAGATCGACCATGCCCAGGCCGGCCGCGGCGGCCACATCCGCGCCAAGATGAATGCCTTGGTGGACCCCACGATCATCGGCCTGCTCTACGAGGCCTCCCAGGCGGGCGTGCGCATCGAGCTGGTGATCCGGGGCATGTGCAGCCTGCAGCCAGGGGTTCCGGGGATCAGCGAGCAGATCAGCGTGGTGAGCGTGATCGGCCGCTTCCTGGAGCACTCCCGCCTGTTCTGGTTTGCCAATGGCGGCACCCCGGAGATCTTGCTGGGCAGCGCCGACTGGATGCCCCGCAATCTCGATCGCCGCGTGGAGGCCATCGCCCCGATCGAGGAGCCGGGGCTGCGCCAGCAGCTGGAGCAGCTGCTCGAGCTCTACCTCAACGACACCGGTGCCTGGCACATGGATGCCGACGGTCAGTTCCAGCAGCGCCAGCAGGAAGGGGAGCGGCACCTGGTGCAGGACACGCTGATGCAGCAGTGGCGAGGCGGGCTGCCGATCTAGAGCCGACGGCGCGACAGGGGGATAGCGGTGTCATTGCATCAACCATCACTTTTCCTGGTGTTGATCAACACGAAACGCAGAGGGTCGGCGAACGCGGCATGCGGAAAGTCTTCCAGATTGAACCCAGACAACCAGGGCTGCAGTGCTAAGTTCCTGCCAAATTCAGATTCGGAGGCTTGGGTGTGGGGACACCGGCGCAATCCGCTGAGGTTGTCAACTCCGTTGACACTCGCCAGCGCACCAAACTCATTCAGAATCGGCCAGCTGGGCGCTTCAGCGGCGATTCCATCGGCTGGTATCTGAGCACCATCGGCCGGGTGCCGTTACTCACCCCGGCTGAAGAGATCGAGCTGGCCCATCACGTGCAGGCCGGCAAGCGGCTGCTGGCCCAGCCGGAGGCCAGCCTCACTCCCCAGCAGCGGCGCCAGCTGCGCATGGCCCAGCGGGCCCGCGACCGGATGATGGCCGCCAACCTGCGGCTGGTGGTGAGTGTGGCCAAGAAGTACCAGAACCAGGGCCTCGAACTGCTCGATTTGGTGCAGGAAGGGGCGATCGGCCTGGAGCGGGCCGTCGACAAGTTCGACCCCGCCATGGGCTACAAGTTCTCCACCTACGCCTACTGGTGGATCCGCCAGGGCATGACGCGGGCGATCGACAACAGCGCCCGCACCATCCGGCTGCCGATTCACGTGAGCGAGAAGCTCTCGAAGATGCGGCGGGTGAGCCGGGAACTCTCCCACCGCCTCGGCCGCCAGCCCAACCGCCTGGAGCTGGCCCATGCCCTCGACATGGCTCCCACCGAGCTCGAGGAACTGATGTCCCAGAGTGCGCCCTGCGCCTCTCTGGATGCCCATGCCCGCGGCGATGAGGATCGCAGCACCCTCGGGGAACTGATCGCCGACCCAGCCAGCGGCGAGCACTTCGAGAGCATGGATCGCCACCTGCAGAAGGAGCACCTCGGCACCTGGCTCTCCCAGCTCAACGAGCGGGAGCAAACCATCCTCAAGCTGCGCTTCGGCCTGGAGGGCCACGAGCCCCTCACCCTGGCGGAGATCGGCCGGCTGATCAACGTCTCGCGGGAGCGGGTGCGCCAGCTGGAAGCCAAGGCCATCCTCAAGCTGCGCCTGCTCAGTAGCCTCCAGCAAGCCGCCTGAGCCGGGCCCCTGAACACCCCCATCGACTGGTCCCGGCAGGTGCTGGGGGTGGCTGCCGTAGCCGGTTGGCTCACCCTCCTGGCGCTGGGGGCCTTGGCGGTGCGGCGGCGCTGGGATGGCTCCGAGCACCCCGGCCAGCGGGAATGGAGCCGGAAACTGGTGCACATCGGCACCGGCGCCGTGGTGCTGCTGGCCTGGGCATTCGGCATCGATCGGCGCGTGGCGCTGCCGGCAGCCGCCACGATCACCGTGCTGGCTGCCCTCAACCATCGCCTGCGGCTGCTGCCCGCCGTGGAGGACGTGGGCCGGGCCAGCTACGGCACGGTGGCCTATGGCGCCTCCATCACCCTGCTGCTCTGGCAGTACTGGCCCCGGGATCCGGCCAGCATGGCCGCCGGGGTGCTGGTGATGGCCGTGGGCGACGGCCTGGCGGGCCTGCTCGGACCCCAGCGGCCCAGCCCGAGCTGGCAGGTGCTGGGCCAGCGCCGCTCCCTGCTGGGCACCAGCGTGATGGCCGGCGCCAGCCTGGCGGTGCTGGCCGCCCTCAACCTGGCGGTGCAGGCGGTGCCCTGGCCGGCCCTGGTGGCGATGGCTGCCGCCGCCACCGCCCTGGAACAGGTGGCCATCTATGGCCTTGACAATCTCACCGTGCCGGTGGCGGTGGCCTGGCTCTGGCACCAACTCAGCACCGGCGCCTGAGGGCCACCCCAGCCTCAGGCGTGCAGCAGGGTTTCGCAGCGCTGCTCCCAGTCGTGGGCGGTGCCCAGGCCGGCCACCAGCACCCGGTCGGCCGGCTCCTCCCGCAGGCGCAGCTGCCACTGGCGAATCAGATCCGCCCGCTCCATCCAGGCCTGAAGCATGGCCTGCTGGATCGCCTCAAGATCCCAGTGCCGCTGCTGGCCGATGCGCTGGCCCCAACCCAGGAGATCATCGAGCTGGAAGGGCCTGAATCCGGCAAAGGCAGGACCAACACCCTGAGAGGGCTGGCCCTGCTCCAGATAAAACAACTGGAGGGGATCCGAGAGTCCGCAGAACTGCAGCAGATAGGTCATGGGCGACCCCCCTGTGAACTGAATCAACCCTATGGAGAGCGGCCAAAACAGCTGTTCAAGAGGAACATTTTGTTGCCGAAAACAGGAGCTGCAGACACAATCTGCGGGCCTTCGCTGATTAGCACTCAAGCGATTCGAGTGCTAATCAATCACAATCAAACGGCGAGCGCAGCCCGCTGGCCGCTGGCGGCCACCGCGGCGGCCAGCTCCTCCAGCACGGCACTGGTGGTGGCCGTGTCGATGCAAGCATCGGTGACGCTCTGGCCGTAGGTGAGCTGGCTGAGGTCGGCGGGAATCTTCTGGTTGCCGGCCACCAGATGGCTCTCCAGCATCACCCCCATCACGTGGCGGGAGCCGCCGCGCACCTGCTCGGCCACCTGGGTCGCCACCTCCGCCTGACGGCGGTAGTCCTTGTTGGAGTTGCCATGGCTGCAATCCACCATCAGGCGACTGGGCAGGCCGGCGCGCTCCAGCTGGGAAGCCGCCTCCTCAATCGCCTCCGGGTGGTAATTGGTGCCGCGCTTGCCGCCGCGCAGCACCACGTGGCCATCGGGGTTGCCGGTGGTGGTGATGATCGAGGCGTAGCCCTGCCGGTTGATGCCCAGGAAGTGATGGGGGCGGGCGGCCGCCTCCACCGCATTGATGGCCGTGCCAATGCTGCCGTCGGTGCCGTTCTTGAAGCCGATCGGCATCGACAGGCCAGAGGCCATCTCCCGGTGGGTCTGGCTCTCGGTGGTGCGGGCGCCGATGGCGGTCCAGCTGATCAGGTCGGCGATGTACTGGGGCACCACCGGATCGAGCAGCTCGGTGGCCGCCGGCAGACCCATCTCGGCCACGTGCAGCAGCAGGGCCCGGGCCCGGCGCAGGCCGGTGTTGATGTCGTAGCTGCCATCGAGATGGGGGTCGTTGATCAGCCCTTTCCAGCCCACGGTGGTGCGCGGCTTCTCGAAGTAGACGCGCATCACCACCTCCAGCTCGGCGCAGTGGCGCTGGCGGGCTTCGGCGATGAAGGCGGCGTACTCCTCGGCCGCCGCCACGTCGTGCACCGAACACGGGCCCACGATCACCAGCAGGCGTGAGTCGCCCCCATGCAGGATCGCCTGGATGTGCTCGCGGGCCTGCTGCACGGTGGCCGCAGCCCGATCACCCAGGGGTAGCTCACCATGCAGGACCTCCGGTGGCACCAGGGGTCTGGTCTCCACCACATGGAGGTCGCTGGTGGTGGCGTGCATGGGATTCGGGCTGCCTGGGGGTGCCGTGCAAGAGGACACCAGCCTAAAGAGCGGTCCAACGGCAGCGGTTGCCACCACTGGGGCGCCCCACGGCCAAGAACAATGGGAGGAGATTGACCAGCGACAGCGATGGCCGCCAGCACCTTCCTCGCCGACTACCGCGCCGCCGCCGCCGAACGCGAGGCGCTGGGGGTGCCGGCCCTGCCCCTGAGCGCTGAGCAGACCAGCGCCCTCACCGAGCTGCTGGCCTCCCCGCCCGCCGGCGAGGAGGCCTTTCTGCTGGAACTGCTGAGCGAGCGCATCCCCCCCGGCGTGGATGAGGCGGCCTACGTGAAGGCCAGCTGGCTGCTGGCGGTGGCCAAGGGCGACAGCAGCTCCCCCCTGGTGACGCCGGTGGAGGCCGTGAATCTGCTGGCCACCATGATCGGCGGCTACAACGTGGGCGCCCTGATCGAGCTGCTCTCCAGCGCCGATCCGGCCATCGCCGAAGCCGCCGCCACCGGCCTCAGCCGCACCCTGCTGGTGTACGACGCCTACAACGACGTGCTGGAGCTGGCCACCAGCAACGCCTACGCCAAGCGCGTCGTCGACAGCTGGGCCGCCGCCGAATGGTTCACCGCCAAGCCCGAGCTGCCCGCTGAGATCACCGTGACGGTGTTCAAGGTGGAGGGGGAGACCAACACCGACGACCTCTCCCCCGCCACCCACGCCACCACCCGCCCCGACATCCCGCTGCACGCCACGGCGATGCTGGAAACCCGCATGCCCGGCGGCCTGGAGCTGATCGCCGAGCTGAAGACCAAGGGCCACCCCGTGGCCTACATGGGCGACGTGGTGGGCACCGGCAGCTCGCGCAAATCCGCGATCAACTCCGTGCTCTGGCACACCGGCACCGACATCCCCCACGTGCCCAACAAGCGCAGCGGCGGCGTGATCCTGGGCGGCAAGATCGCGCCGATCTTCTTCAACACCGCCGAAGACTCCGGCGCCCTGCCGATCGAGTGCGACGTCACCGCCCTCAACAGCGGGGATGTGATCACGATCCGCCCCTACGCCGGCACGATCGAGCGCGCCGCCGGCGAAGCGAACGCCGGTGAGATCGTGACCCGCTTCGAGCTCAAGCCCAGCACCATCACCGATGAGGTGCGCGCCGGCGGCCGCATCCCCCTGCTGATCGGCCGCTCGCTGACGGACAAGGTGCGCGCCCAGCTGGGGCTACCCGCCAGCGAGCTGTTCATCCGCCCGGTGGCTCCGGCCGACACCGGCAAGGGCTACACCCTGGCCCAGAAGATGGTGGGCAAGGCCTGCGGCCTGGCAGGCGTGCGCCCCGGCACCAGCTGCGAGCCGCTGATGACCACCGTGGGCAGCCAGGACACCACCGGGCCGATGACCCGCGATGAGATGAAGGAGCTGGCCTGCCTCGGCTTCAGCGCCGATCTGGTGATGCAGAGCTTCTGCCACACCGCCGCCTATCCCAAGCCGGTGGACCTCAAGACCCACGCCGAGCTGCCCGATTTCATGGCGTCGCGCGGCGGCGTGGCCCTGCGCCCCGGCGACGGCATCATCCACAGCTGGCTGAACCGGATGCTCCTGCCCGACACCGTGGGCACCGGCGGCGACAGCCACACCCGCTTCCCCCTGGGCATCTCCTTCCCGGCCGGCTCGGGCCTGGTGGCCTTCGCCGCCGCCATCGGCGCCATGCCGCTCGACATGCCCGAATCGGTGCTGGTGAAGTTCTCCGGTTCGCTGCAGCCGGGCGTGACCCTGCGCGATGTGGTGAACGCGATCCCCTACGTGGCGATTCAGCAGGGCCTGCTCACCGTGGCCAAGGAGGGCAAGCAGAACGTGTTCAACGGCCGGATCATGGAAATCGAAGGCCTGCCCGATCTCAAGCTGGAGCAGGCGTTTGAACTCACTGACGCCACCGCTGAGCGCTCCTGCGCCGGCAGCACGATCAAGCTCTCCGTTGAAACGGTGAGCGAATACCTGCGCAGCAACGTGGCGCTGCTCAAAAACATGATCGCCCGCGGCTATGGCGATGCGCGCACCCTGGCCCGGCGCATCAAGGCGATGGAGGCCTGGCTGGCCAACCCGGTGCTGATGGAGGCCGACGCCGACGCCGAGTATGCGGCGGTGATCGAGATCGATCTTGATCTGATCACCGAACCAATCCTGGCCTGCCCCAACGACCCCGACAACGTGAAAACGCTCTCGGAGGTGGCGGGCGATCGCATCGATGAGGTGTTCATCGGCAGCTGCATGACCAACATCGGCCACTACCGCGCCGCCGCCAACGTGCTCGAGGGCCAGGGCGAGAACGCCGCGCGCCTGTGGGTGTGCCCGCCCACCCGCATGGACGAGGAAAAACTGAAGGAAGAGGGCTACTACGCCATCTTCGAGAAGGCGGGCTCCCGCATGGAACTGCCCGGCTGCTCGCTCTGCATGGGCAACCAGGCCCGCGTGGAAGACAACACCACCGTGTTCTCCACCAGCACCCGCAACTTCAACAACCGCCTCGGCAACGGCGCCCAGGTGTACCTGGGCAGCGCCGAACTGGCGGCGGTGTGTGCCCAGCTGGGCCGCATCCCCTCCAAGGAGGAGTATCTGGCGATCGCCGCCGAGAAGATCGACCCCTACGGCGCCGAGCTCTACCGCTACCTCAACTTCGATCAGATCGAAGGCTTCGAAGAGCAGGGCAGGGTGGTGAGCGCCGAAGAGGAAGCGAAGGTGCTGGCGGAGGTGTGATCACCACAACGGGGCCTGGGGTGGCCTACAGATCCTCTTCGATCAAGGCCTCCAACCGCCCCTGCTGCACGGCTTCCGCCAGGGCTGCGTAGTCCTGCTCGGTCTGATCGGCGTAGGCCATGGCAAATCGGCCGACGGCGCGATCCATGGCATCACCCTTGCCGAGGTAGCCACTGATCGTTGCACCATCGCCTGATTTGGTATGGGAGCGGGCCGAGGTCCAGCCGCAAATGGCGGCATAGCGGTGAAGTTGCACCACAGACAATCCCTCAATCGGCATCGACATCTTCATGTCACGCAGCTGACGCACATAGAAGTCGTGACCCGTTCGGGAGTGCAGCCAGCCGAGGAAGATATCGCTGGACGACTGGGTGAGGCGCTGACCCATCACCACGCGCTGGCCATGGTTGGCATACCTACTCGTCTTGGTGTAAGGCTCAAGCACCGAAGGGCGAGCTTCCTTGAACTGCAGGATCAGGGGATGATTTTCCTCTGAGAAAAACAGTGCGATGAAGCAGCGTGTCCCAACACTGCCGATACCGACCACTTTCACAACAGCATCCTCAAAGCGGTAGCGATCAAACAAGATCTGGAGCTCATCTGATAGGGATCGCTGGTAGTCATCGAGCCCCTGCTGAACGAGGGTCGAAAGTTCTGAGATTGCCGGCCGGTAGAGCAACGGGGGTTGCTCTACAAACCGGTGGCGGCCACCGACACTGGTGACGATCTTTGGAAAGATATTGTCGATGATGCAATGGCGAGCCTTCTCCGCAAGGGCCTTGCGATAGCGCCTGGCCTTGGCATCAGGAGCCAGCGCAATCAACTTCTCCATGTCGATGCGGTTGTACCAGATCTCCAGAGGGCTCATCCGCGAATACTCCCGGAGATGGAGGCGATAGGAGCGCACGCTTTCGCGTGCCACTGCTTCGCAGTCCTCCTGGGAAAAGCCCCTGTCACGGCCAGCAACCACAAAGCTCGTGGCAAGCCGTTTCAGATCCCATTCCCAAGGCGCGGGATGGATTTCATCAAAGTCATTGATGTTGAAAACCAGATTCCGTTCCGGAGTGGCAAATAAGCCAAAATTGAGAAGATGGCAGTCGCCGCAGGCCTGCACTTCCACACCAGTCGTGGGCGTGGAAGCCAGATCAGAGGCCATCAACGCAGCTGAACCCCGCATGAAGGCAAACGGGCTGCGCAGCATGCGCCCATAGCGGATCGGAATCAGTTCCGGCAGACGATCGTGATTCGACTCCTCCAGCACCGTGACCGGATCGCGCCGATCGGCCGCGGGCTGCCAGTGACCGTGGGCGCTGCGGGGGAGCGCACGGCGCTGTGACTTGCCAATCTGGAGGCGTTCTTCCCTGGTGTGAAACTGAGCTTGAGAGGCTCCCCGGAGATCGGCTTCGGGCTGTGACGTCATCGGGTGCTGCCTCATACAACAGCGATTGAACGCTGCTCAGCAGCTACCGAACAGACTGGACTCCACCTTGTGGAACCAGGCGAACGTGAGGTCATGGTCGTGGCCGCTCACGGCGATGGCCACGGTCTGCCGGCGCACGCTGCAATCCACGCTCAACGACAGGGGCCACTGGTCATGGCCCGCATGCCAACTGGCACTGAGACCATCGTCGGCGTAGCAGGTCTCGGGGTGCAGCTGGAATCCCAGCTCCCGCGCCAGGCAGGCAATCCCGGCCAGCGAGCTCACCAGGTCGGCCTGGGTGTGAATGGCGGCGGTGTACACAAACGGTGCTCCCTCCGGCTCCGTCACCGGATCCAGCACCAGGCTGTCCGCCAGCTCCCGCACCAACTGGCCGAGCCGCTGCGACGATCGCCGCCCTCCACCGGGGTGCCGCCGGGCCGCGGCAGATCCTGCCGCTGTCTGCTGAGACCCAGGCGCCAGAGCCACCGGTGCAACGCCGTGAAAACCAAACCAAGTTAGGCCCGATCCACCAAGCATGGTGTGTTGTTTGCTGCAGACCACAACATGTAGTGGTAGGGCTGCTCCCCAGCCCCCCAGATCCCTTCCAGAATCTCCCGCCTCAATCCACCGCCACCTGCGGCGGATGCTGCTCCAGCACCTGCTTGAGATAGCGCCCGGTGTGGGACGTGGAATGGGCCGCCACCTCTTCTGGAGTCCCCGTCACCACGATCTGCCCGCCCTTGTCTCCCCCCTCGGGGCCGAGATCCACAATCCAGTCGGAGCAGCGGATCACGTCGAGGTTGTGCTCGATCACCAGGATCGAGTTGCCCTTGTCCACGAGGCGCTGCATCACATCCATGAGCTTGTGCACGTCGTAGAAGCTGAGGCCGGTGGTGGGCTCGTCGATCAGGTAGAGCGTCTTGCCGGTGGCCCGGCGTGAGAGTTCCGTGGCCAGCTTCACCCGCTGGGCTTCGCCGCCGGAGAGGGTGGGCGCGGGCTGGCCGAGCTTCACGTAACCCAGGCCCACATCCACCAGGGTGCGCAGGCGATCAGCCGCCTGGGGAATGGCGGAGAAGACCTCACAGGCCTGCTCCACCGTCATCTCCAGCACGTCGGCAATCGTGAAGCCCTTGTACTTCACCTGCAACGTCTCGCGGTTGTAGCGGGCCCCCTTGCATACATCGCACTGCACATACACGTCAGGCAGGAAGTTCATCTCGATCACGTTCACGCCCTGGCCGCCGCAGGCCTCACAGCGGCCCCCCTTGACGTTGAAGCTGAACTGGCCCACCTGGTAGCCGCGGGCCTTGGCCTCCACCGTGGCGGCGAACACCTGGCGGATCGGGTCGAAGGCGCCGGTGTACGTCGCGGGGTTGGAGCGGGGCGTGCGGCCGATCGGGGATTGGTCGATCACGATCACCTTGTCGATCGCCTTGATCCCGCGCAGCTCCTCCAGCCCAGCGGGGAAGGGCACCTTCAGGCCCAGCTGGTGCTCCAGGGCGGGGTGGAGCAGCTCATTCACCAGGGTGCTCTTGCCGCTGCCGCTCACGCCGGTCACGCACACCAGCCGGCCCAGCGGAATCTCCACGTTGAAACCGGAGAGGTTGTTGCGCTGGCAGTTCACCAGGGTGAGCTTGCGCGAACCGCTGCTGCGCCGCTCGGCCGGGGTGGGGATGGTGCGGCGGCCGCAGAGATAGGCACCGGTGAGGGAGTCTTCCGCCGAGAGCAGCGCCTCGAGATCGCCTTCGGCGACGATGTGGCCGCCGTGCACGCCGGCTCCGGGGCCGATGTCCACGATGTGGTCGGCGGCGCGAATCGTGTCTTCGTCGTGCTCCACCACGATCAGGGTGTTGCCCAGGTCGCGCAGTTTGATCAGGGTGTTGAGCAGGCGGTCGTTGTCGCGCTGGTGCAGACCGATGCTGGGTTCGTCCAGCACGTAGAGCACGCCGGTGAGGCCTGCGCCGATCTGGGTGGCCAGGCGGATGCGCTGGGCCTCCCCACCGCTCAGCGTCATCGCCGGACGATCCAGGCTGAGGTAATCGAGCCCCACATCCAGGAGGAAGCGCAGGCGCATGCGGATCTCCCGCAGCACCAGCTCACCGATCTGGATCTGGCGGGCACTGAGCAGGGGTTCGGCCCCCTCGCTCTCGCCCACCCCCATCAGCTGCTCGATGCGCCGCAGGCTCTCGCCCACGCTGCTGCTGGTGAGCTCGTGGATCCGGTAAGGCCCCACCCGCACGGCCAGGGCTTCGGGCTTGAGCCGCAGCCCCTGGCAGCTGGCACAGGGCACCAGCTCCAGGTATTTCTCCAGCTTCTGGCGCATCGATTCACCGCTGGCGTCGCGCAGCTGGCGCTCCAGGATCGGCAGGATCCCCTCGAACGGCCGCACGTAGGTCTGGGATTTGCGGTAGCGGCTGTCGGCCTGGATGGCGATCGGCTCGCGCGAGCCGTTCAGCAGCACGTCCTGCTGCTCGGCCGTGAGCTGGTTCCAGGGGGTCTTGATCTCGAAGCCGAAGGCCTCCCCCACCGAATAGAGCAGGGAGAAGTAGTAGGAGTTGTCCTTCTCCGCCCAGGGGGCCACCGCCGCATACACCGGCAGGCTGGGATCGGGGATCACCCGCTCCTCGGTGAACTTGCGCAGGTGGCCGATGCCATGGCAGTCGGCGCAGGCGCCGTAGGGGCTGTTGAAGGAGAACAGCCGCGGCGAGAGCTCCTCCATCACGGCGCCATGCACCGGGCAGGCGAAGTTTTCCGAGTAGAGACGCTCCTGTTCCACCCCCTCCGGCAGCTCCTCGTCCGCCTTGGGCACAACCTCCACCAGGGCCAGGCCGTCACCGCGCTTGAGGGCCGTGCGCAGGGAATCGGTGAGCCGCTCCTGAATGCCCTCGCGCGACACGAGGCGATCCACCACCACCTCGATGTTGTGGGCGTGGTTTTTATCCAGCTCGATGTTGTCGGCCAGCTCGCGCACCTCGCCGTTCACCCGCACCCGGGCGAAGCCCTCGGCCACCAGGCCGCTGAGCCGCTTCACGTGGGTGCCCTTCTTGCCGCGCACCACCGGTGCCAGCAGCTGGTAGCGCGTACCCTCCGGCAGCTTGAGGATCTGATCGACCATCTCGTCGATCGATTGGGGCCGGATCGAACGGTCGCAATCCGGGCAGTGGGGTTCCCCGGCGCGACCGAACAGCAGGCGCAGGTAGTCCTGGATCTCGGTGACGGTGCCGACCGTGGAGCGCGGGTTGTGGCTGGTCGACTTCTGATCGATCGAGATGGCCGGTGACAGCCCCTCGATCGCATCCACGTCGGGCTTGTCCACCTGGCCGAGGAACTGGCGCGCGTAGGCCGACAGGCTCTCCACGTAGCGGCGCTGGCCTTCGGCAAAGATCGTGTCGAAGGCCAGCGAGCTCTTGCCGCTGCCGCTCACCCCGGTGAACACCACCAGGCGGTTGCGGGGGATGGTGACGTCGACGTTCTTGAGGTTGTGCTGGCGGGCGCCGCGCACACGGATCACCTCCTCCAGCGAGCCGCCATTGTGGGCCTGCAGCGTCGCTTTCTCGGACACGCTCTGGGCGAGGGCGCGGGGCATGCAGCCGGCTCGGGAGCTGGAGAGTCTACGGGGGTTGGGAGGGGTTCAGGCGGCCCGTTCCCGCTCCAGCAGGCTGGCGGCGTAGCGGCGGGCCTCGCCGGAATCGCCGCCGGCCAGTTCCACCAATTCGGCCTGACGGGCCTGGGCATCCCGCAGTTGGGACACTCGCGTGTGGGTGCTGCCGCCCATCACCTCCTTGGCCACGCGGTAGTGGTGATCGGCGGCGGCCGCCACCAGCGGCTGGTGGGTGACGCAGAACACTTGGCGCTGCTCGGCCAGCCTGCGCAGCAGCTCGGCCATGGCACCGCTGACGCGGCCGCTCACACCGGCGTCGATCTCATCGAACAGCAGGGTCACATGCGGATCGGCCGCCGCCAGGCAGGTTTTCAGGGCCAGCAGGAAACGGCTCATCTCACCGCCGGAGGCCACCTCCGCCAGCGGCGCCAGCGGCTGGCCGGGGTTGGCGGAAAACAGGAACTGCACCGCATCGGCCCCCTCCTCCGCCGGTGCAGCCGGTTCGATCGCCACGCTGAAGCGCACGTTGGCCAGGCCCATCGGCCGCAACGCCGCCATCAGCTGCTGCTCCAGCTGCCGGGCAGCGGTGTGGCGAGCGGCGCTGAGGGCCGCGTTGGCCTGGTCGCGGCTGGCGGCGGCGGCGGCCTCCTGGGCCTCCAGGGCCACCAGGCTGGCCTCCACCCCACCGGGTGCCAACTGCTCGCGCAGGGCATCGCGCCAGGCGATCAAGGCCGCCAGGTCCTTGCCGTGGCGGCACTCCAGGGCCTTGAGCTGGGCGATCCGCTCCTGCAGCTCCGCCAGGCTGTCTGGATCGCTCTCCAGGGCTGTGCCGTAGCGATCGAGATCGCGAGCCAGATCCTGCAGCTGCGCCAGGGCATCGCTGCAGCGTCCCGCCAGCTCGGCCGCCTCGGGATCGAGCTGCTGCATCTGAGCCAGCTCCTGCTCGCACACCCCCAGGTGATCCAGCACCGAAGGAGCCTCCTCCGCGCCGTCCACAAGCCGCCCCAGCAGGGTCATCACCCCCTGCTGCAGCCGCACCCCATGGGCCAGGCGGTTCTCCTCCGCCTGCAGCCGCTCGCGCTCAGCCGGATCCTGCAGCCGCGCCGCCTCCAGATCCTCCAGCAGCTGCTCCTGGCGTTCGCGCTCCCGCTGCAGCTGTTCGGCATTGGCCCGGGCCGCCTGCAGTGCTGCAGCGGCCTGGCGCCAGGCGCGATAGGCGGCCTGCACCGGCGGCAGCAGCGATTGCAGCGGGTCACCGGCGAAGCGATCCAGCCAGCGACGCTGCTGCCCCGGCCGTGCCAGCTGCTGCGTCTGCCCTTGCACCGTGAGATCGAGCAGCAGCGGCCGCAACTCCTGGATCTGGCTGCGGTTCACGGCCACACCATTCAGGCGATGGCGGCTGGCCAGGCGCCCCTCGTTCAACCGCCACTCCCGGCTGATCAGGATCTCCCCCTCCTCCGGCTCCAGCTGCTGCTGCTCCAGCCAGGCCTGCAGCGGCGGGCTCAGGCTGAAGCTGGCCTCGATCAAGCCGCGATTGGCCCCCTGGCGCAGCAGCCGCGGCCCGGAGGCGGCACCGGTGCTGCCGGCCAGCAGGGCATCGAGCGCATCCAGCAGGATCGATTTACCCGCACCGGTTTCCCCGGTGAGCACCGTGAGGCCGCCCGAGAAGCTGAGCTCCAGCCGCTCGATCAGGGCGATGTTCTCCAGCTTCAGGCCGGTGAGCACACGCGCCCCTGAGTGAAACGGATGTACTGGAGAGCATAGCGGCCCTGGCCCGCCGGCGCCAGGGGCTCACGCCAGCCGAGTTGGAGAGCACCGCCGGAAACGATCGATCTCCAGGTCCAGAACGCCAGCACCAATCCCGAGGGCCTCAGCCAGGGAACGCAGGAGGCGATCCTCTTGAGGCTCTATTTCGCCATCGGAGCAGGCCACCCGAAAGGCAGATTCCAGGATCAGCTCGCGGGCGTTGTCGTCGAGCAGGGGTCTGTCGCAGCGAAGCTGGCGCAGCAGAACATCAACCGGATCAGCAGCAGCGACCTGAGCAACCATGGAGCCAGCCAACCGCCGAAGCTCATCACGATCCAGAGGCGCACCCATGAGCTCGGTATAAATGCAAGCCATGGCCTCGATTTCAGGATCCTCGATCTCTCCATCAGCGAGAGTAATCGCAAGCATGCTGTTCAACATGCGCTCCCGCACCAGCAAGGCGGTGCGATCCCCACATTGTGCACCCCATCGCAGATCACTGAGATCACGCTTCTTGCGATTCGTCTGTGATTCACGCGGATCGCGCTTACAGCCACTGCGCCCACCGGAGAGACTGTCGTACATGTGAAAGGTGAAGCGATCAACCAATTCACGACAGAATCCAACCCCCCGAACGGAATTACCATAGGCATCCAGCCGAGGGGAAAAGGTGGCGATCCCCATCAGATTAGGAACCACAACCATCACAGCACCGGCAACACCCGACTTCGCAGGCAGGCCAACCTCAATGGTAAAGGAGCCTGCATTGTCATACATGCCTGCAGCCTGCATCACCGAAAGAGTGCGCTTGACGACCTCAGTGTCCAGAACCTGGACACCACTGATGGGACATACTCCACCGTTGGCGAGGGTTGCAGCAGCAACTGAAAACATGCGGGCCGTCATTTCAATACTGCAGCAGGATAGGTAAACATCCATCATCAAGTGCAGATCAACACCCCGGGGCAAACCCATGCGACCACGCAGCAAATAGGCAATAGCAAAATTAGTATCAGCCGTTTCCCGTTCAGAGAGCATCGTTTCCTCGCTGAAGCGCACATCGCCAAGACCACCACAGAGATCACTCCAGAGATCCATCAGTTTCTGTGTGATCTGGCGTGAGTTCAGGCCTGGCGTGGCCGACGCCACAATGCCTGCAACAATAATGGCACCAGCATTCACGCAAGGGTTGTAGGGGCGTTGATCAGGCAGGAGCTCCAGAGAATTGAATGGCCGGCCAGAAGGCTCCACACCAACGAACTGATGCGTGAAGCCAACACCCTCTGTGGCGAGGGAATAAGCATAGGTCAACGGCTTGGAAACAGATTGAATAGAATGATAAATATCAACATCACCAATCGCCAGGCGTTGGCCATCCACACTACACACAGCCACACCCCAGGGTTCTGAATCAGCATCACGGAGAATCGGGATATAGTCGGCATTCGCACCGCTGCGGTCAGGGGCGACGGATTTGTAGATAGCGTGAATGTCGGCGCAGAAGTCCTGCCACTCTGGAATCACGAGCTGGCTGTTAAAAGCCCGCTTCAGCATCAAGGCTTCATCACACACAATTCGGCCGAATGTTTGACCATCAATCGGGCCATCACCCATCTCAGCCAACCGGGCCATGGTGATCTGCAGGCGCCGATCATCGAGCCGCAGGCCACTCGCCTCAATCCGCTCTTGAATCCGGCCAGCCGTTGTACTTCCCTGATCAGCTACGGAATCAAACAGCCCTTGCAAAACCTCTTGCACAACGCGCCTAAGCATGAAGGCCAAGGCTCCGATCTCCTGAGGGCGCCAGACTGTCGCGCTTGATACGGTTCGAACTGATCAAAGGGGCAGCATGGAGGCAAGCAATCAGCTACAGCCCAATCAGCCAACGAGAATGGCGTAGGCAATAATGACAGCGTTGATCACCACGTAACTGGCCGAAAAGATCGGCAAATACACACGCCGATCCAAAGCCTGAGCACGATCAGCTTGATCGCGCTCGCAACGGAGATAACTGACAATCGCCAGAACCGTGGAAATGAGAATAAAGAGAATAGCTACAATGTGGATCTGATCGGTGAGCGTGACATCCTCTGACGCACCCAGGGTTGATTCAGCTTGCTGTAGATTAACAATAGCAGCAAATAGACAGCCCACGCAAAGACCCGTGCGGCCGCTAACGAGATCCGGCTCACGCGGATCCATGAAGAAAGCCATCGCTGAGATCATCGCAGCTGCATAGACACCTGTACACATTTTCAGGAAACTGGTGATGCGTGCTCGCCTCAGCTCCAACGTGGCACTGATGCTGCTGATGGCACTACCTCGACCCACTGCCAGCGACGGATTTCCGAAATTACTGCCGAGATCGACAGGGATTTCATTCACACGGAAGTTTGAAACCAGCCAGTCGCCCCGACCTATGCGAGGATTGAATCCCGAACTCTGGAAATCAGGGCTGATCAGAAACTTGCCCTGGCTAACACCACGCGGCACGATATCAAAACTGATGCGGTGGCGATCAAAGGGAAAGTTCTGGGCCGACCAGGGATAGAAAAAACTACCTGTGACGCCCAGATCAGACCAATACAGCCCTTTCGTGCCAGGAAATGCCCGTGAGTTGTTGGATTCATAGCGGGTCATCACCTCACCCATCGTGATCTCATTGGCATTGGTGATCTCCAGATCCTCAAGCGGTTTAATCACCGCTGTGGGACAGACGCTCCAGAGCCTCAGTGAGGCATACAGCGATTTCTCACTGAAGTTGAAATCACGCATATCCTCGATGAACACACCCATGCGGCAGGTGGCCAGGGCTGTGTCGACCGACGCCGGAACCACCGCAGGTGCAGCAAGGCCCCGGCCCAGCAGCAGGGCAGCCAACAGGCTCAGCAGACCCAGGAACAGGACGACACCTCGGCCGACGCCAGGCATCCAAAGCCGACGGAGGCTCATCGCTGCCTCCGCTGGCGCAGGCGCTCGAGCCGGCGGATCTGACGCTCGGCCTCCTGAAGGCGACCCAGAGCAACGGCCAGATCCACCGCCAGTTCAAGCGCCTCGTGGCACCCGGGGTCGAGGTAAAGGCAGCGACGCGCCGCCGCCAGAGCCTCCTCGGCCTGACCTCCCTGACTCAGTCGCCGTGCCTCAACAAGATGATCTGCCGGCTCCAGGATGGCGCATGCGGGTGTCGGCAACACAGGTCGATCCACGGGCCTCGGAGCTGCATCGGCAGGCTCAACGGCGATCGGGCGGATGGGTGCAAAGGCAGAGCCGTGCCCTCCCGGCAAGCTGCAAAAGCGATCCAGAGGCACCATCGGCGCCTCAGCTGCCGCCACCAGAAGCATCCCCTGCGGCTCCAGCCGCGCAGCGATCGCCATCAGTAGATCCAGGCGGGCCTGATCCTCCAAGTACAACATCACATTGCGGCAGAACACCACATGCCAAGGGCCTGGCAGCTGAACGAGCTGCTGCTGAAGTGTGCCCTGGTGAAACCGCACCGCGGCCCTGATCTGCGGGCGCAACCGCCAGTGCCGGGTGCTGCGGCCTGGCTCCCGCTGAAAGTGACGCTCGAGCAGGCCTGGCTCCAGCCCTCGCAGGGCATGAGCGCCGTAGAGCCCTTCAGCGGCTTTGGCCAGGGCCACAGCGCTGATGTCGATCGCCTCCACCTGCAGCTGGGCGAGGGGTATCCCCGCCTCCAGCAGAGCGATCACAACCGAATACGGCTCTTCGCCACTGGAGCAGCCACAACTGAGCACCCGCAATGGCCGTTGACGCAACCGCACGGTGAGCTGATGCAGCTGCTCGAAGGAGCGAGGCTCGCGCAGGAACCAACTCTCACCCACAACGAGGTGCTCGATCAGCTTCTGCTGTTCAGGCCGATCGTGGGGCAGGCGCTGGGCATAGTGCCTGATGCTGGTACAGCCGCTCGGGATCAGGCGCTGCTTTACGGCCCGAGCCAGGCGGGAAGAGCCGAGCCGATCCGCCCGCAGCCCCGTGCTCTGAAGCAACCAAAGGCTTAGGGGTTCCAGATCAGACCCTGCCATTGCCGCCGTCGGCTGCAGGGTCGGCCAGGTCGGTGGCGTTCAGCCCGGTGAGGCCAGCGGCAGCAAGGCGATCACAGAGCAACAACTGAATCAGCCCCCGCTCATCCAGGGCAACACCACCCAGGAAGGGGCGCTGGGCTGCAGCACCCTCAGCCGGGCGGAAACTGGCAAGGGGCTTGAGCAGGGTGTCGGTAACACGCTCAGCCAGAAGCCCAAGGAGCGCGGCTTGGCCATCACTGCCGGTATTGCGGATCATGATGATCCGGCTGCTCAGGTACGCAGCACACGGTTCACCGGCGATCAGCTGAGTCACATCCACCACCGGTACCACCCGGCCGCGGAAATTGAAGACACCCCGCAGATGATCAGGCGCACCGCTCAGCGGCCGCAGCAGCACCTGGGGGATCACCTCAACCACGGCCTCTGTCGGAATGGCGTACAGCTGCTCGCCGGCCGCGAGCAGCAGAAGCAGACGCGGCTCCAGGGCTGAATCGTCTGCCTCAGGTTGCTGGGAGGTTGCAAAGGGTTCCGGCATGAAGGCCTGGTGCGCAGACAGAGGCAACCGCAGCGGGTCCACCTTGCTCTCTTCCTGGCGTCGCGGCAAGCCGAAAGCCGGCACGGTGTGTGTGGATCCCGCAGTCCTGCAGCTTGTCAGCAGCGCCTGGGCTGCGTCAGAAAGGGCGCAGCCCAGTCCAAACAACCGCCCCATGGCCCGCAATCAGTCGATGGAGGCCCGCCTCCGCTATGCCTTCCTGGCCATGGGCGGGTTGTCGCTGCTGTTGGCCATCTTTGCAATGGTCACGGCCCGAGGACTGGGAAGCCGGATCAAGGAACTCTCAGAGAACCGATTGCCCAGCGTGGACGGCCTCTGGAAGATCAACGAGGGGCATACCCAGGTGCAGTCGGCCCAGCGACTGCTGATCGAACCGGAGGAAACCACAAGCGATCGCCAGATTGAACTGGGACGTATCGATGCCGCCTGGAAGCAGATCGAAGAGGGCCGACATCAGTACGAAGCCACTGAGGCGGATGCCGAAGAGACGGCCTTGTATGCGCGCTTCCGCGACCGCTGGCAGGCCTGGCAGGACAGCCACCGCCAACTGATGCGCCGGATCAGCGACAACATGCTGGCCCCCGGCGCCAAGGCGGGTCCGGATCTGCGCGCTGCACTGAAGCAGCAGAGCGCCTCGTACCAGGCTGCTGAGGAAGCCCTGCTGGCAGTGATCCGGTTCAACCAGGATGTGGCCTCCAAAGAAGCGGCTGCCGCTGAAGCCAGCGTGAACCAGGCCCAGTTCTGGTCGCTCGTGATGATCGTGCTTTCCCCCGCCATCGCCCTGGGAGCCAGCAGCTATTTCACCCGCACGATCGCCCGCCCACTCGGCAGCCGGATCGCCGTCGTGGTGGACGCCGCCGAGCAGATCGCTGGCGGCGACCTACGCAACAACCTGCCGGACACCGATGCCGTTGATGAATTGGGTCAGCTGCAGAACGCCTTCCATCGCATGGGCGGCAACCTGACCCGACTGGTGAGCGAAATCCAGCGCTCCGGTGTACAGATCAACACTGCCGCCACCCAGATCGCCTCCGCCGGCCGGCAACTCGAGGCCACCGTGGCGGAACAGTTGGCCAGCACCAATGAGGTGAGCGCCACCAGCCAGGAGATCGCCGCCACCTCACGCGCCCTGGTGCAGACGATGGGTGAGGTGGACCGCCAGGCCAGCGACACCGCCGGCGCCGCAGCCCGCAGCCAGGACGATCTCAACCGGATGGAGGCGATGATGCGCGGCCTAGCAGCCTCCACAGCTGAAATCTCCGCCAGGCTCGACACGATGAATGAGCGGGCCAGCAGCATCGGCAGCGTGGTGTCCACCATCACCAAGGTGGCGGACCAGACCAATCTGCTATCGCTGAACGCGGCCATCGAAGCCGAAAAGGCCGGTGAATACGGCGCTGGCTTTGCCGTGGTAGCCCGCGAGATCCGCCGCCTGGCTGACCAGACCGCCGTCGCCACCCTCGAAATCGAGCAGATGGTGCGTGAGATGCAGGCGGCCGTGACTGGTGGTGTGATGGAGATGAATCGCTTCAGTTCCACCGTGGCGACATCCGTGGACGATGTGGTGCGGGTGAGCGATCAGGTCGAGGCCGTGATCCAACAGGTGCAAGGACTTGGACCCAAGTTCCAGCAGGTGGGTGAAGCGGTGCAGCAGCAATCGGAGGGTGCCCAGCAGATCAGCGAGGCGATGGGCCAGCTCAGCGAAGCGGCCCAGCAAACTTCCGACGCCATCAGCGACACCAATTCCAGCCTGGTTCAACTGGAGGATTCGGCCCAGGTGTTGCGCCGGGAACTCTCCCAGTTCCAAGTGACGGGCTGATCGGTCATGCACGACTGCTGGAATCAGATCGGCGTTGGCGGCGACCGCTCCTGCGCCACCCTGAACGATGTGGTGCACTGCCACAACTGCGCCGTTTACTCCTCAGCGGGGCGCAGCCTGCTGGAGCGCCAACCGCCGGCCGACTACCTCCCGGGCTGGACCTCCGTACTCGCCGATGGCAGCGGCGCAGAGCGGGTGGTGACAGGCCAGCAGGCCCTGAACCTGATGGTGTTCCGCATCGGCGAAGAGGTGCTGGCCCTGCCGCTGGAGCTGCTCCAGGAGGTAACCCCACCGAGCGACATCCACAGCGTTCCGCACCGAAGCAACGGCACCTTTCTCGGGCTGGTGAACATTCGCGGCGAGATCCTGCTGGCCGCCTCATTGCGGCGGCTGCTTGACCTGCCAGCCGCCAGCACGCCCCCTGCCGCAGGTCAACGCATGGCCGTCACCGCAGCCGGGGAGGAGCAGTGGGTGATCGCCATCGATGAAGTGCTGGGTATTCACCTCTGCAGTCCGGACGACCTGGAACCCCCTCCGGTGGTCCACAGCGCCGCCGACGCCCTCACCCAAGCCCTGTTCGCCTGGAAGGATCGGCGGGTGGCACTGCTCGATGGGCCACGACTGTTGAACAGCCTGCGCCGGCAGGTCAGCCAGCCATGAATGCCGCCGAAGAGCAACGGCGAAATCTCGAGCTGTTCGCCGAAGAGCTGGCGGATCAGCTGACCCTCCTCAGCACAAGCCTGTTGCAGCTGGAGAACGATGCGAACAGCCCCGGCTGCCGCGAGAACCTGATGCGAGCTGCCCACACGGTGAAGGGTGCAGCACGAATGGTTGGTCTTCAGCCGATTGAAGCCCTGGCCCACGCGATCGAAGAACTGCTCACGAGCCCGGCCATTGAGCTGGCAGGCCAGGCCCTGGATCCGGAGATGGTGACGCTCCTGCTGCGGGCCTTTGATGAGCTGGCAACCGTGGGGCAGGGCAAGCCGGAGCTCTTGCCGGTTCGCCTTGATCAGCAGGCTCAGCAGCTCGAGAGCCTTCGCGGCGCCTTGCTGGCTCGGGCTAGGGGGTCCACCGCGGATCCCTCGGCCCCTGAAGCTGGACTTGAACCAGCCCCCGCTCCACCAACGGCAACACCGGAGCGGGTTGTGAAGGTGGACGCCCAGCAACTGAATCGCATCGCTGCCCTGGCCGGTGAGTCGATGGTGGCGGTGCGTTGGCTGCAACCCTTCGCCGATGGCCTGCAGCAGCTGCGGAGCCGGCAGCGGGAACTGGACCAGCTGCTCGCCCGCTGGCAACCGCAGCCAGGGCACGAGAACCAGCTGGCCATGATCCTGGAGAAACAGCAGCAGTGCCAGCAACTTCTGCTGCACCAACTCGACGAGCTCGAAGCGTTCGCCCGCCGCTCAAACACCATCGCCCATCGGCTTTATGGCGAGGTGCTCAACGCCAACATGCGCCCCTTCCACGAGGGATTGGTGGGTCTGCCCAGGCTGGTACGGGATCTGGCAAGCAGCCTGGGCAAACGCGTACGGCTCGAGCTTGTAGGCCGATCCACCCTGGTGGATCGCGACATCCTGCGGCGGCTTGAAGCACCGATCAACCATGCCGTACGCAATGCCATCGACCATGGCCTCGAAACACCGCAAGGTCGCCGCTCCGCCGGCAAACCCGAGCAGGGCCTGCTGCGACTGGAGGCCCTGCATCGGGGCGGCATGCTCAGCATCACCATCCGCGACGACGGCGCCGGAGTGGATCTCGCTGCCGTGCGTGAGCGGGCGATTGAGCGGGGGCTGATCGACAAGGGCTGCGTCGATGACCTCGACGAGGCCGAGCTGCTGGAGCTGTTGCTGCGTCCCGGCTTCTCCACAGCCCGCCAGGTGAGTGAGGTATCAGGTCGCGGCGTGGGCCTGGATGTAGTGCAGACCATGGTGCGCGAGGTGGGCGGCTCCCTGCGCCTGAGCAGCACCACCGGAGGTGGGACCAGCCTGCACTTTCAGCTGCCACTGACACTCTCGGTGGTCCGCACCCTGTTGGTGCAGATCGGTGGTGAAACCTATGCGGTGCCACTGGCCCGACTTGATCGGATCGTGGCCATCCCGGCAACCGCCATTGATCGCCATGAAGGGAAAGCAAGCCTGCAGTGGAACGGGCGGGCCATCGGGCTGATTCCCTCGCAGCCCCTGCTGGGACTGCCCCTGCCTGGCGGATTGGCCGATCCCCTGCCGGTGCTTGTGCTGAGCGACCAGGGCCAAAGCTATGGGCTCGTGGTGGAGCAGGTTCTGGGGGAGCAGGATCTGGTGGTACGCCCCCTTGACCAACGCCTGGGTGCGGTGCCTGGGCTGGCCTCAGCAGCCCTGCTGGGGGACGGCGCACCGATCCTGGTTCTCGATGTGGGCGACCTCTTGCGACTGGTGCAGGAGGCTTTGGCGAGTGGAGCCCTGCCACCACTCCCTCAGCGAGAGGGCGCACCAACCTCCACTCCGACGATCACCACACCCACGGCAACGCCGTCACACCAGCCGAGAACGGTGCTGGTGGTGGATGACAGCCGCATGGTGCGTGAGTCCCTGGGACGCACACTGGAGGGGCAGGGCTACCGGGTGGCCAAGGCAGTCGATGGTCAGGACGCGCTGGAACAGCTACAGAGCGGTGGCTTCGACCTGGTCGTGAGCGATGTGGAGATGCCCCGCCTCGATGGCTTCAATCTGGTGCGCCGCCTTCGGGCGCTGGACCAACCGCTGGCCTCGCTACCGGTGCTGATCCTGTCATCGCGAGACCAAGAGTCCGACCGGATCACAGGAATGGAGGCGGGGGCCGATCGCTACCTGGCGAAGGGAGGCTTCAGTGAGGACAGCCTGCTGAAGGCAGTTCAGGATCTGATCGGACCACCCTGAGCGCTGCAGCAGGCCATGCGGATCGCCCTGGTGAACGACACCGCCGTGGCCCTGGAGGCCCTGAAGCGCGTGCTGGCCACCGCACCGACACACACCGTGGCCTGGTGCGCCCGCAATGGGGAGGAGGCGGTGCGGCGTGCAGCACTGGACCGGCCCGATCTGATCCTCATGGATCTGCTCATGCCAGGCATCAACGGGGTGGAGGCAACGCGCCGGATCATGGCCACAACCCCCTGCCCGATCCTGGTGGTCACCGCCAGCGTGGGCTCCAGGTCGGCTCTGGTGTACGAAGCCCTGGGGGCCGGTGCGCTCGACGCCATCCGCACGCCATCACTGGTGGCCCCCGCCGCCCAGGCGGGGGCTGATCTGCTGCAACGCATCCGCCGGCTCGAGCGGCTCACACGGCCGCTGACCAGCCCTGCCGCTTCAGCAACGCCACCGCTTGTAGCCATTGGATCCTCCACCGGCGGCCCAGCAGCCTTGGTGAGATGTCTGGGGCAGTTACCGGTGGATCTCGGCGCCGCTGTGCTGGTGGCTCAACACATCGAAGCCCAGTTCGCACCCGGGCTGGCCCGCTGGCTCAACGACCAGATCCCGCTGCCCGTGCAGATCGTGCATGAAGGGGATCCGCTCCAGAGCGGGGTGGTGCAGCTGGCTGCCACGAACCACCATATTGTGCTCAAGCCCGATGGACGGCTCGGCTACAGCCCGGAGCCACGTCAGGAGCCCTACCGACCGTCGGTGGATGCTCTGTTCCGCAGCCTGCTGCAACCCTGGTTGAAACCGGGACATGCAGTGCTGCTCACCGGCATGGGCCGCGATGGCGGTCAAGGCCTGCTCGACCTGCGCCGGGCGGGATGGCACACCATCGCCCAGGACGAGGACAGCTGCGCTGTGTACGGCATGCCGAAAACGGCCGTGGAGCTTGGAGGAGCCATCGAGGTGCTGCCCCCGGAAGCCATCGGCCGTCGCTTGCGAAGCCTGATCGCTCCTCGCCGGTCGCCGCAGCAACTACCGCGGCAGCAGGAAGCGGCCCCTTAGCTTTACCAACTGTCAAAGCCCGTCGAGCGGATGCCGGCCATCACCCCCGCGGAACAGGCTCTGGCCGCCATGCGCGCCGCCGTGTTCGGCACCGATCCGATGGCACCACCACCACCGGTGGAACCCACGATCAGCGCCCCGGAACGCCCGTCCGCCCCGGTGCATGCCAATCCCGCCGGCAACGCCGCCGAACTCAGCGATTTCATCGAAGCCGCCGGCCTGTTGGAGTACGACCCGGCGGCCATCACCCGCATCTATTCCGGCCACCCGGGGCGCCTGCTGCGCCGGATCTCGCAGACGCTCGTGCCGATCGGCCTCTACCTGCTGGGCGTGGGCCTCGACTGGCTGACCCAGCGCCTCAAGAACCCCGACCATGCCCGGGCCCGGGCCCGGGAAGCGGCCGACCTGGTGGCCTCCCTCGGCCCCGCCTTCATCAAGGCCGGCCAGGCCCTCTCCACCCGGCCCGACATCGTGCCGCCCCTGCTGCTGGAGGAGCTGGCCCAGCTGCAGGACCAGCTGCCGGGCTTCGATCCGGCCCTGGCAATGGCCTGCATCGAGGAGGACCTGGGCCAGCCGGTGGAGGCGATCTACGCCCAGCTCGACCGCGAGCCGATATCGGCGGCGTCGCTCGGACAGGTGCACAAGGGGGTGCTCAGAAACGGCGACAAGGTGGCCGTGAAGGTGCAGCGGCCGGGGCTGCGCGAGCAGATCACGCTCGATCTCTACATCGTGCGCAACATCGCCGCCTGGCTCAACCGCAACATCGGCCTGATCCGCTCCGACCTGGTGGCCCTGATCGACGAGCTGGGCAAGCGGGTGTTCGAGGAGATGGACTACTGCAATGAAGCCGACAACGCCGAGGCCTTCGCCAGGCTCCACGCCCACAACGCGCGCATCGCCGTGCCCCGCATCTACCGGGAGGCCACCAGCCGCCGGGTGCTGACGATGGAGTGGATCGACGGCGTCAAGCTCACCAACCTGGCGGCGGTGCGAGGGCTGGGGGTGGATCCGGACGATCTCGTGCAGGTGGGGGTGAACTGCTCCCTGCAACAGCTGCTCGAGCACGGCTTCTTTCACGCCGATCCCCACCCCGGCAACCTGCTGGCCCTGGCGGATGGCCGCCTGGCCTACCTCGATTTCGGCATGATGAGCGAGGTGAGCCGCGAGAGTCGCACCGGCCTGATCCAGGCGGTGGTGCACCTGGTGAACCGCAACTTCGGCAAGCTCTCCAAGGATTTTGTGGCCCTCGGCTTTCTGGCCGAGGACGTGAACCTCGAGCCGATCGTGCCGGCGTTCGAGAGCGTGTTCGGCCAGGCCCTGGAGATGGGGGTGAGCCGGATGGACTTCAAGGCCGTCACCGACGACCTCAGCGGGGTGATGTACCGCTTCCCCTTCCGGGTGCCGCCCTACTACGCCCTGATCATCCGCTCCCTGGTGACCCTCGAGGGCATTGCCCTGAGCGTGGATCCCGACTTCAAGATCCTGGGCGCCGCCTACCCCTACTTCGCCCGCCGGCTGATGGAGGATCCGGATCCCAGCCTGCGGAACAGCCTCAAGGAAATGCTGTTCGACGGCGAGGTGTTCCGCTGGCAGCGGCTCGACAACCTGATCGCCAGCGCCGCCCAGGGCAGCCAGCTGGATCTTGATGGCCTGCTCGATCAGGTGCTCGATTTCCTGTTCTCGGCCAATGGAGGGCTGCTGCGCCAGCAACTGGTGGAGGCCCTGGTGCAACGCATCGACGGGCTGGCCTGGCAGACCACCCTGCGACTGGGCAAGCGCCTGCCGGAGCGGCTGCAGCCCCCGGGGCTGCGGCGCCGGCGCCTGGAGCCCGCCGGCGATCCCCTGCTGGAACTGGAGCCGATCCGCCAGCTGCTCACCATCCTGCAGGCCCTGCCGGGGTTCGAGCCCCAGCTGCTGCTCAAGCGGCTGCCGCGGCTGGTGGGCGAACCGGAACTGCGGCGGATGGGGGCCGAGCTGGCCCGGGGCCTGGCCGAACGCAGCCTGGTGCGCCTGCTGCGCGACGTGCTCGTCGACCCCGACCTGCAGAACCGGCCGGCGGTGGCCAGCGCCTGAATTGCCCCTAGGGTTGGGCCCATGAAGCGACGCTCCCGACGCCAGCGCCTGCTGGCCTCCCTCTCCGGCCTGATGCTCGGTCTGGGCCTGGGCCTCAGCAGCCCGGCGGCCCTGGCGGCGGAGAACCTGGTGTTCGTGAGCGGCGCCTTCCGCCGCTCGATCGCCGTGGCCGACCTGGAACTGCTGGCCAAGACCGGTGAAGCGCGGGGCCTGCTGATCGACGTGCTGCGGTTCAGCCGCCAGGACCCGGCGGAAATGGCCCGGTTGCTCAACCAGTCGATCAGCCTGCCGGTGACGCTGGTGAGCCGCCTGCTGAACACCCGCATCGGCGAAGCCCTGCTGGAGCGGCTTGCCCAGGTGGTCTATCCCCTGCGCGCTCCCGGGGTGGGGCTGCCCGCCCTGCGCTCCGCCGTGGTGATGGGGCTGGCCAACAACCAGGGCTCGATTTCGGCCATCTCCTTCCTGCGGGCCTACCCCGCCCAGGAGCTGGAGGTGAACATCCCCGCCCTGCTGGCCGTCGTGCAGAAAGCGAGCTCGGTCACCGAGCTGGTGCGCTTCTTCTCCGAGTCGCCCCTCGACGGACTGCGCAAGAATGGGGACGAACCCACGCCGTAGATTCGGCCCAGCCACCCCATCCGCCCCCTTGCCACTGCTCCAATCCCTGCGGCGCCTGGGCTTGGGGCCTGGCTCTGCCAAGCCCACGATGCAGGACTGGCCGGGTCTGATTGAGGCCTACCGCTCGTGGCTGCCGGTGAGTGAGCGCACGCCGGTGATCAGCCTGCGGGAGGGTGCCACACCGCTGATCCCTGCCCAGGCCATCGCCGCGCGCATCGGCCGGGGCGTGAAGGTCTACCTGAAATACGACGGCCTCAACCCCACGGGCTCCTTCAAGGACCGGGGCATGACGATGGCCATCTCCAAGGCGAAAGAGGCCGGCTCCGAGGCGGTGATCTGCGCCAGCACCGGCAACACCTCGGCAGCGGCGGCGGCCTATGCCCGCCGCGGCGGCATGCGCGCCTTCGTGCTGATCCCCGACGGCTACGTGGCCCAGGGGAAGCTGGCCCAGGCCCTGCTCTACGGCGCCGAGGTGATCGCCATCCAGGGCAACTTCGACCGGGCGCTGGCGATCGTGCGCGAGGTGGCCGAGCAGTACCCGGTCACCCTGGTGAATTCCGTGAACCCCTACCGGCTCCAGGGGCAGAAGACCGCCGCCTTCGAGGTGGTCGACGCCCTCGGGGAAGCCCCTGACTGGCTCTGCATCCCCGTGGGCAATGCGGGCAACATCAGCGCCTACTGGATGGGCTTTCAGGAGTACCGCCAGGCCGGCCACAGCCGCCGCCTGCCCAGGATGATGGGTTTTCAGGCGGCCGGCTCCGCCCCCCTGGTGGTGGGCCACACGGTGGAGCAGCCCGACACCATCGCCACCGCCATCCGCATCGGCAATCCGGTGAACCGGGACAACGCCCTGCGGGTGCGTGCGGAGAGCGGCGGTGACTTCATGGCCGTGACCGATGCCGAGATCATCGAGGCCTACAAGCTGCTGGGCAGCGAGGAGGGGGTGTTCTGCGAGCCCGCCAGTGCCGCCTCGGTGGCAGGGCTGCTCAAGCGGCATGCGGAGGTACCGAACGGCGCCACCGTGGTCTGCGTGCTCACGGGCAACGGCCTGAAAGACCCCACCACGGCGATCGAGCACAACGATGCCCGCTTCCACACCGGGCTGGAGGCCGATACGGCCAGGGTGGCACAGGTGATGGGGTTCTGATCTGAAGCCGGCCCCCTGATCCCCCTGAATCGATTGCCCGCCGCCTCCCGCCCAGGGGGGCTTTTTTGTGGACATGGGCGGCCTGCAGCCCCGCCAGAACCCTGATCCGATCCACAAAGCGTCTGCCGAGAAGGCTGGGAAAAACCTGCCGAAACCGGGGATTGCCGCCGTTCCGTCGACAGCCGCCAATCTCCCAGCTTTTCCTCAGGCGCGGGATTCGGTGGAAAACGGGCAGCAGCCCCCAATCCAGCCAGCCCATTCCACAAGCCTGTGCAGAGCAGAACGCCTGGTAGTCAGGGGATCAGGGACGATTTCCCCACTCTCCCCAGCCCCTACGGCTACGGATTGGGATTTGAATTCCTTTTGATTTGATCCGATAAGCGGAAGGTCGGCGGGCGGGCGGTTCACCGGCGTTGCGCAATCCGCCGGGCTGTGGAAGCGTGGTGAGCCCGTTCGGACCGCTCAGGCCCCCCAGCACGCACCATGAAGCTGGTCTGCTCCCAGTCGGAACTCAGCGCCAGCCTCCAGCTGGTGAGCCGGGCCGTTGCCGCACGCCCCACCCACCCGGTGCTCGCCAACGTGCTGCTCACGGCCGATGCCGGCACGGGCCGGTTGAGTCTCACGGGCTTCGACCTGAGCCTGGGAATTCAGACGAGCATTGCCGCCGAGGTGGAGGCCAGCGGCGCCATCACCCTGCCGGCCCGGCTGTTCGGCGAGATCGTCGCCCGTCTCTCCGCCGACAGCCCGATCACCCTGCACTGCGCCGAAGGTGGCGAGCAGGTGGAGCTCACCAGCATCTCCGGCGCTTACCAGATGCGGGGGATGCCGGCCGAGGACTTCCCCGACCTTCCTCTGGTGCAGACCGGCCAGCCGATCCGCCTGGAGGCCGAGGCCCTGGTGAAAGGGTTGCGCGCCACCCTGTTCGCCAGCAGCAGCGATGAAGCCAAGCAGCTGCTCACCGGTGTGCACCTGCGCCTCAGTGGCCATGGCCTCGAATGTGCCGCCACCGACGGCCACCGCCTCGCCGTGCTCCGCCTCAGCCATGGTGCCCAGGTCGGCGAGCCAGACACCGATGATCAGGAACCCTTTGCCGTGACGGTGCCGGCCCGCTCCCTGCGGGAGCTCGAGCGCCTGCTCTCCGGCCGCCCCTCGGTCGATCCCCTCAGCCTGTTCTGCGACCGCGGCCAGGTGGTCTTTCTCTGGTCGGATCAGGTGCTCACCAGTCGCAGCCTCGACGGCACCTACCCCAACTACAGCCAGTTGATCCCCGAGAGTTTCAGCCGCAGCATCAGCGTCGATCGCCGGGCCCTGGTGGCGGCGCTGGAGCGGGTGGCCGTGCTGGCCGATCAGCACAACAACGTGGTGAAACTCACCACCGAAGCCGGTAGCGGCCAGCTCCAGGTGCAGGCGGATGCCCAGGATGTGGGCCGCGGTTCCGAGGCGCTGGCCGCCGAGGTGCAGGGGGATCCGATCCAGATCGCCTTCAACGTGCGCTACCTGCTCGATGGCCTCAAGGTGATGGCCTCCGACCAGGTGGTGCTGCACTGCAATGCGCCCACCACCCCCGCGGTGCTGCGCCCCCTCGATGAAGCCGACTTCACCTATCTGGTGATGCCGGTGCAGATCCGGGTCTGATCCCTTGGCGCTTCCCGAGCAGCTGCTGCTCAGTGATCTGCTCCGCCGCCAGGTGCGCTGTGAGCAGGGTCTGGAGCGGGGCCCCGGTCTGATGGTCTGGATGCACCCGCCGGTGCACCGCGTGCTCGGCTGGGCCAGTCGACCTTCCCTGTTCGGCAGCCGCCGCCTCGTCTGGCGCCTCGACCAGCTGCGGGGCCTGCTCGACCTCGAGGCCCTCGTGAAGGGGGAGCCGGCGGAGAGCGATCAGGAGACCCTGGAGCAACTGCCCACCCTGCTGGAGGCGGCCCTGCTCGACCGCGACCAGGAGCCGATCGGCACCCTGGCGGACGTGGCCTTCGAGCCGGCCACCGGCCGGATCCGCCACTACCTCGTGAGCCGCAGCGACCCCCGCCTCCCCGGCAGCAGCCGCTGGCGCCTGAGCCCGGAGCGGATCGTTGATCAGCAGCCGGGCCGCGTGCTCACGGCCCTCAGCGGACTGGATGACCTTCCCCTGGCCCGCGCCAGCGTGCGTCAGGAGTTCCTGCGCCGCTCCCGGCGCTGGCGCGACCAGGTGCAGCAGGCCGGCGAGCATTACCAGTCGCGCTTGGAGGGCTGGTTGGAGGAGCCTCCCTGGGATGCCCCCGACCCGGATCGTGACCCCGCGGGCTGGTCGCAGGAGCGCGCGGAGGCACCGGGTGCAGAGCCCTGGGATCGGGAGGACTGGCCAGAGCAGCGGGAAAGGTCCCGCCAGGGTCGCGGTCGCGATGAGGAGGATCCCTGGGTTTAGGGCCTTCAGCCACACTGGATGGATCCGAAAGCCCGGCCGTGGTTGCAGCCTCCCAGAGCACCAGTCAGTTCAGTGCCCCGGGCTACGACGTGGCCGCCGCCCTCAAGAAGGAGAACCTCAGCCAGTCCGATTACGACGAGATCTGCCGGCGCCTGGGCCGCGCCCCCAACCGCGCCGAGCTGGGCATGTTCGGGGTGATGTGGTCGGAGCACTGTTGCTACCGCAACTCACGGCCGCTGCTGCAGGGCTTCCCCACCACCGGCCCGCGCATCCTGGTGGGTCCCGGCGAGAACGCCGGTGTGGTGGATCTGGGCGAAGGCCAGCGCCTCGCCTTCAAGATCGAAAGCCACAACCACCCCTCGGCGGTGGAGCCGTTCCAGGGAGCGGCCACGGGCGTGGGCGGCATCCTGCGCGACATCTTCACCATGGGCGCCCGGCCCATCGCCCTGCTCAATGCCCTGCGCTTCGGGCCCCTGGAGGATGAGCGCAATGTGGGCCTGATGGAGGGCGTGGTGGCCGGCATCGCCCACTACGGCAACTGCGTGGGCGTGCCCACCGTGGGCGGTGAGGTGGCCTTCGACCCCAGCTACTCCGGCAACCCGCTGGTGAACGCCATGGCCCTCGGGCTGATGGAAACCGAAGACATCGTCTGCTCTGGCGCCGAGGGCGTGGGGTACCCCGTCGTGTACGTGGGCAGCACCACCGGCCGCGACGGCATGGGCGGCGCCAGCTTCGCCTCGGCCGAGCTCACCGAAGCCTCCCTGGATGATCGCCCCGCCGTGCAGGTGGGCGATCCCTTCCTGGAGAAGGGCCTGATCGAGGCCTGCCTCGAAGCCTTCCAGAGCGGTGATGTGGTGGCGGCGCAGGACATGGGCGCCGCCGGCCTCACCTGCAGCTGCTCGGAGATGGCCGCCAAGGGGGGTCTGGGCATCGAGCTGGATCTCGATCGCGTGCCCGCCCGCGAGGCCGGCATGACCCCCTACGAGTTCCTGCTGAGCGAATCCCAGGAACGGATGCTGTTCGTGGTGAAGCCCGGCCGCGAGCAGGCCCTGATGCAGAGCTTCACCCGCTGGGGCCTGCAGGCTGCGGTGGTGGGCCGCGTGCTGGAAGACAACATCGTGCGCGTGCTCCAGCACGGCGAAGTGGCGGCCGAGGTTCCCGCCAGCGCCCTGGCGGACGACACCCCGATCAACCGCCACGAACTGATCAGTGAGCCGCCGGCCGAGATCCAGGCCCACTGGCGCTGGAGCGAAGCCGAGCTTCCCGCCGCTGGTGCCTCCGGCATCACCCCCGCCGCCGGCCCCCGCGCCGGCCAACCCACCAGCTGGAACGCGGTCCTGCTGGAGCTGCTCGACGACCCCACCATCGCCTCCAAGCGCTGGGTGTACCGCCAGTACGACCACCAGGTGCAGGCCAACACCGTGGTGCCACCCGGCGGCGCCGATGCGGCTGTGGTGCGCCTGCGCCCCCAGCAGGGTGAGGGCTCCCTGGCGCCAGCCAGCCGCGGCGTCGCAGCCGTGGTGGATTGCCCCAACCGCTGGGTCGCCCTCGACCCCAAGCGCGGCGGCATGGCGGCGGTGGCCGAGGCGGCCCGCAACCTGAGCTGCGTGGGCGCCGAGCCCCTGGCCGTCACCGACAACCTCAACTTCCCCTCACCGGAAACCCCCACCGGCTACTGGCAGCTGGCCCTGGCCTGCCGAGGCCTGTCGGCCGCCTGCTCGGCGCTCGACACGCCGGTGACCGGCGGCAACGTCTCCCTCTACAACGAGACCCGTCTGCCGGACGGCCGCATGCAGCCGATCCACCCCACGCCGGTGGTGGGCATGGTGGGCCTGGTGCACGACCTCGAGCACGTGCGCGGCCAGGCCTGGCGGGAAGCCGGCGATGCCATCTGGCTGCTGGGGGTGCCGCTGGAAACGGGTGAGGCTCCCGCCGATCCCCGCCTGGGCCTGGCCGGCAGCAGCTATCTGGAGCGGATCCATGGAGCCGTCACGGGCCGTCCGCCCGAGATCGATCTGGCGCTGGAGCGCTCCGTTCAGGGCTTCCTGCGCCAGGCGATCGCCCAGGGCCTCGTGGCCTCTGCCCACGACCTCAGCGATGGCGGCCTGGCGGTGGCCGCGGCCGAGTGCTGCATGGCCACGGCCGCGGCGGTTCCAGGACCAGCTGGCCAGACCCTCGGCGCCAGGTTCGAGCTGCCCGCCAGCAGCGCCCGCCTCGACCGGCTGCTGTTTGCCGAGGGCGGCGCCCGCCTCCTGGTGAGCGTGCCGGCTGAGCGGGCGTCAGCCTGGCAGCAGGCCCTGGAAGCGGCCAATGCTGCTGCCCCTGGGTCGGTGCCTGCCCAGCGCCTCGGCGTGGTCACGGCCCCCGGCGGCACGGCTGCTGCCGAGCTCGAGATCCATCAGGCGGGCCAGGCGGACCCACTGCTGCACCTGCCTGTGGCCCAGCTGGCCGAGAGCTTCGAGCAGGCGATCCCTCGGCGCATGGGGGTTGATCTTCCCCCCACCGTGTGATCAGGCCTGATGCACAATGATGAAGCAACTGAAAAATTGATCGGGCCTGTGCTGAACGAGCAGCTGCTGCCGGAGCACCGGCCCGACAAGCCCGAAGAGGCCTGCGGTGTCTATGCCGTGATGGCCTCCAGCCAGCCCGTTGCCAACCTGGCCTACTTCGGTCTCTACGCCCTGCAGCACCGCGGCCAGGAGTCGGCCGGGATCGCCGTGTTTGACGGCGACGAGCAGGTGCGCCTGCACAAGGACATGGGCCTGGTGAGCCAGGTGTTCGACCAGGACGTGCTCGAGCGCCTGCCCGGGCAGCTGGCCATCGGTCACAACCGCTATTCCACCACCGGCAGCAGCAAGGTCTGCAACGCCCAGCCGGTGCTCCTCAACACCAGTCGGGGCCCCTTCGCCCTCGCCCACAACGGCAACCTGGTGAATGCGGCGGATCTGCGCCACGACCTGGCCCATCTGGCCAGTGAACTCACCTCCACCACCGACTCCGAACTGATCGCCTTTGCCTTGCAGGAGGCGGTGAACGCCGGCCTCGACTGGGATCGGGCGATACGTCAGGCCGCCGCCCGCTGCCGCGGGGCGTTCAGTCTGGTGATCGGCACCCCTGACGGCCTGTTTGCCCTGCGGGATGGCCATGGCATCCGCCCGCTGGTCTTCGGCCACCTCGGGGATCGGGAGCAGGCCCAGTGGGTGGTGAGCAGCGAGACCTGCGGGCTCGACATCATCGGCGCCACCTTCGATGGCGATGTGCTGCCCGGCGAGATCATCCATTTCCGCCATGGCGATGCCAACCCCGAGCGCAGCCGCTGGATCGAGGAGCCGGCCAAGCTGTGCGTCTTCGAGATGATCTATTTCGCCCGGCCTGACAGCCGGTTCTTCGGCGAGTCGCTCTACAGCTACCGGGTGCGCATCGGCGAAGTGCTGGCCCGCGAGACGCCGGTGGAGGCCGACATCGTGATCGGTGTGCCCGATTCCGGCATTCCTGCGGCCATCGGCTACTCCCAGGTGAGCGGCATCCCCTTCGGCGATGGCCTGATCAAGAACCGCTACGTGGGCCGCACCTTCATCCAGCCCACCCAGGCGATGCGCGAGGCCGGCATCCGCGTGAAGCTCAACCCCCTCCCCGACGTGCTCGCCGGTAAGCGGGTGGTGGTGATCGACGACTCGATCGTGCGCGGCACCACCAGTCGCAAGCTGGTGGCGGCCCTGCGGGACGCCGGTGCCACCGAGGTGCACATGCGCATCAGCTCGCCGCCGGTCACCCACCCCTGCTTCTACGGCATCGACACCGACACCCAGGACCAGCTGATCGCCGCCCGTCTCACCCTGGAGGAGATCGCCGCCCACCTGGGCGTGGATTCCCTGGCCTACCTCAGCAAGGAGGGCATGGTGGAGGCGGCCCAGTCCCATTCCGAGCATTTCTGCACCGCCTGCTTCGACGGTGCCTATCCGATCGAGATGGACGAGAGCCTGCGCAACAGCAAACTGATGCTTGAGCCCGCCGGCCTGGCCGCCCGCAGCCGTTAGGCCGGTCTGACGGGCTTCAGCTCTGGAGCAGCAGGGGCACCAGGGCCGCCAGTGTGTCCTGAGCGCGCAGATCCAGCTGGATACCGCTGCCGCTGCTGGCGCTCTCCAGTTCGAGCGCGGCAGGCGCCAGCCGGGCGCTGCGACCCTCGCCCACCAGGGCCGCCACCAGGGGGCTGTCCCCGGTGCACAGGGCCACCAGGGCGTCGTCCCGCTGTTGGAAGCGTATGCCGATCTGACCCAGATCGCCCCGCTGGCAGCTGCGCAGGGACGCCACCTCCAGCCGTTTCACGTGTCCGAGGCGGCTTCCCAGCAGCACAGAGCCCTTGGCGTCCACACAGGCTGCCCCCACCACGGTTTCACCGGGCAGCAACCGCAGCAGCATCGGCCCCTGGGCTGCGCGGCCCATCAGGGGCAGATGGCTGTCCTGCACCTGCAGGCGCAGCACCCGGCCGGTGCTGCTGGCCACCACCAGCTCCTGGCCTTCCCGGCAGCACACCACCTGGCATAGGTTCACGCCGTCCTTGAGTTTGAGCACCGTGGCGGCGCGGCCGGAGAGCTCCTGAAACTCCTCCAGCGGCAGCCGCTTGAAGCGGCCATCACTGCTGAGCAGGCCGAGGGTCAGGCCTTCGGCTGCCGTGCCCTCGGGCAGCGGCAATACCTGCACCACCCGGCAACCATCCAGGCTGTCGGGCAGAAAGCGCTCCAGCAGGCCGGGTTGCTGGCCGGCAAACTCCCAGCGCAGCAGGGCAACCCGACCATCACCGGTGAAGGCCAGCACCTGGGGTTGGCTCTGCACCGGCAGGATCAGCCGGGCTGGGGCGGGATGGTCCCCCAGGGCCACTGCCTCGTCCAGATGCAGGCGTCCCAGCACCTGGGGGGTGACGATCTTCACCGCTCCATCGCTCTGAACCAGCAGCCGGCTGTCGCTCCCGAGGGCCGCAAAAGCCTGCTGGCGCTGCAGCTCTGCATTGGGCCGCTGGGCCGCGCTGCGCTGGGCCACCAGCTCATCCCCCCCCTCCACCAGGCGGGTGCGGCGCGGTGTGGCGTAGCGCTTCTTGAGCGCTTTGAACTCCGCCACCATCGCTTCGAGCAGGGCACTGCGGTCATCGAGCAGATGCCGCAGGCGGCTGCGTTCCTGGCGGAGGTCCTCCGCTTCCTGGCGCAGGCTCTCCTGTTCCAGGCCGGTGAGCCGTCGCAGCGGCATGGCGAGCACCGCATCCGCCTGGCGTTCGCTCAGATCCAGGTGCACCTGCAGGCTGGCCCGGGCGCTGGCGGCATCGCGGGCCTGCTGGATCATCTCGATCACCCGGCGCAGGTCGTCGAGCGCCTTGATCAGGCCCTCCACCACCTCCAGGCGATCTTCCGCCTTCCTGAGGGCATGGCGTGTGCGCCGGATGAGGGTGTGTTCCCGGTAGTCGAGGAATTCCTGCAACAGCCGCCGCAGGTTCAGCTGTACCGGCTGGCCATTCACCAGCGCCAGCAGGATGGCGCCGAAGTTGCTCTGCAGGGCCGTGCGCCGCTGCAGTTCGGCGAGCACCTTGGGGGGATCGGCATCCCGGCGCAGCTCCACCACCACCCGCATGCCATCGCGGTCGGATTCGTCGCGGATGTCGGCGATGCCGCCGATCTTGCCGTCGTTCACCAGTTCCGCCAGCTTCTCGATCCAGCCCGCCTTGCTCAGCTGATAGGGCAGCTCGGTGATCACCACGGCGCCGCGGCGGTGCCGGCCCTTGCCAGGCTGCACCTCCTCGATATGGGCCACGCCCCGCATCGGGATGCTGCCCCGGCCCGTCAGGTAGGTGTCGCGCACGCCGCTGCCGATCAGCACTTCGCCGCCGGTGGGGAAGTCGGGCCCGGGCACCAGCTCCAGCAGCTTCTCGTCCGGCAGTTCCGGCCTGCGGATCAGGGCGATCAGGGCATCCACCACCTCCCCCAGGTTGTGGGGCGGAATGCTGGTGGCCATGCCCACCGCAATGCCGCTGCAGCCGTTGAGCAGCAGGAAGGGCAGCTGGGCCGGCAGCACGGTCGGCTCCTGCTGGGAGCCGTCGAAGTTGGCGGCGAAATCGACGGTGTCATCGCCGATCTCATCGAGCATCGCCTCGTTGGCGATCGGCGCCAGGCGCGTTTCGGTGTACCGCATGGCGGCCGGTGGATCGTCGTCCACCGAGCCGAAGTTGCCGTGGCCATCCAGCAGCGGATGGCGGCTGGCGAAGGTCTGCACCAGGCGCACGAGGGCGTCGTAGACCGCCTGGTCGCCGTGGGGGTGGTACTTGCCGAGCACATCGCCCACCACGCGGGCGCACTTGCGGTAGGGCCGATCCGGGGTGAGCCCCAGCTCGTGCATGGCGTAGAGGATGCGCCGCTGCACCGGCTTGAGGCCGTCGCGCACATCCGGCAGGGCCCGGCCCACGATCACGCTCATGGCGTATTCGAGGTACGAGCGCTGCATCTCCTGATGCAGGGCGATCGGCTGAACCCGCAGGTCTTCGGGTTGCTCTCTTGGACGCTCCTCGGCCATCCGGTGCTTGGAACTGAGGGCGGCAGGTGCGGCTCAGCCTACTGATGCCGGCCGGTTCCTTCCCGGCTCAGCTGTTGTCCTGGTCGAGGTCGCCGGGATTGGCGTTGGCCTGGGCCCGGTCGACCTCCGCTTTCAGTTCAGGCTGCAGCAGCAGCAACTGGGTGCTGCTGCGCAGCTTGGGTCCCCACAGCTGCTCCTTCTGGTAGCTCTCGAGCACGTAGTTGGGATCGCTGTTCAGGGCTTTGCCGGCCCGCTGAAGGGCCTCCTCTCGGTTGGCGCCACCGCGGGGGAAGAGGGCTGCCGCCAGGGCCAGATTCGGTTCGGCCGCATCGGGCTTGATCTCCAGCACCCGCCGCCAGTGCTCGATGGCCCGGCCCACGTCGCCCTGTTCGTAGAGCACCAGGGCCTGGTTGTTGATCGCCTCCCAGAAATCGCGCCGCAGGCGTGCCGCCCGTTCGAAGGCCTTCAGGGCCTCGCCGCTCTGGCCCTGCAGGATGTGGGCATTGCCCAGGTCGAAGTAGGCACTGGCATTGCGGGGGTCCCGCTGCAGGCCCTGCTGCAGCAACCCCACCGCTTCCTCGGGCCGGCCGTCACGCAGGGCCAGGGATCCCTCGGCGAACCAGATGCCCGCATTGGTCGGATCCAGTTCCTTGGCCCGGGCCAGTGACACCGCCGCCTCCTTCAGCTGCCGGCTGCGCAGCTGGGCCTCCGCCAGCAGCACCCATCCCCGGGGATCCGCCGGCAACAGCTGCACCGTCAGTGCCGCCAGCCGGGCCGCATCCTCGGCCTGGCCCAGCTGCAGCAAGCGAGCTGCCGCCTGGGCGATGCCCAGCCCGGCACCCTCGAGCTCCCGGCGCTCGGGCACATACACGTAGGGCACCAACGCCCGGGCTGGAGGGAGGCCAGCGAGGAGGCCCGCGCCCAGGGCCAGCAGCGAAAGGGCGCGCAGCCAGCGCGGAGCCATCACAACGTCACGGTTCAGCTCAGCCTAGGGATCCCGCCGGGATGGGCCAATGGCGGCCCGGATGTTGCGCCGCCACATCCAGGGCTTGATCCGGCGCAGGGCCGAGGCCTGGAGCTTCTGATCCCATTCGGCATCGGTCCAGCCCAGGGCTTCCTCGCCGTCCAGCGCCAGCCACCAGGGCCGGGGTTGCACGGCCGGATCGCTGCTCTCTGCCAGGGGCTGCTGGTTCCAGGGGCAGGCCTCCTGGCAGAGATCACAGCCCGCCACCCAGCCCTGCAGCGCCGTGGCGATGGTCGGCGGCAGGGCGGCATCGCGGTTCTCGATGGTGTGGAAGGCGATGCAGCGCCGGCTGTCCACCACGAACGGCTCGGGGATCGCCCCGGTGGGACAGGCCGGCAGGCAGCGGCTGCAGCTGCCGCAGAGTGGCTGGGCCGGGGTGTCGGCCGGCAGCTCCAGGGTGGTGAGCAGGTGCCCGAGCAGCAGCCAGGACCCCCGCTGGCGGTGAATCAGGTTGCCGTGCTTGCCGATCCAGCCCAGACCGGCTTCCTCCGCCCAGGCCTTGTCCATCAGTGGAGCGCTGTCGACACAGGCGCGCCAGCCCAGCCCCGGGGCCCGGCTTTCGAGCCAGCGCCCCAGCTGGCGCAGCCGCTGGTCGATCACCCGGTGGTAATCCCGCCCCCAGCCGTAGCGGGCCACCCGCAGGCTCCCGGGCCGCGGCCGTGCCGATACGTGGTGGCTGAGGCCCACGGCCAGCAGGCTGCGCACCCCCGGCAGCAGCAGCTCCACCTCCCGTCGCCGCCGATCCGCCATCCAGGCCATCCCGGCCTGGTGCCCGGCCGCCAGCCAGCGCTCCAGCGCCGCCGTGCGCAGGGCCAGGCGATCGCTGCCCGGCACGGCGGCGATGCCCACCGGATCGAAGCCCAGGCGCTGGGCCTCCTGTTTCAGCTCCCGGGTCAGCTGGCTGGCGGGGCCGGTGATCACTCGTACAGTTGCGCCACTCCTTCAGTCTGCAGCGCCCGCCCGTGAGTTCCACCCCATCCGGCCGCCTGGCCCCTCTGCTGCGCTGGCTCGGCCTCACCCTGGTGGTGCTGATGGGCCTCCAGCTGTTCGGGCTCCTCCTCAGCTGGAACTGGGACCTCGAGCCGTTCCGGCAGCTCTTCATTGACCGGCTGGTGGGCGAAGCGCCGATGGCGCTGGTGGGTCTGCTGCTGATGCTCACAGCCCAGCGCCTCGAGGATGGCGCCGGCCGCTCCCCCTTCCGCTGGCTGGTGGGTGTGCTGGCTGCCCTGCTGGCCCTGGCGATGGTGGCGGCTGTGCCCCTGTCGATCAGTGCCGAGAACGCCCTGGTGGAGCAGGCCCAGCAGCAGGATGCCGCCATTTCCCAGCAGGCGGCCCAGCTGGAGATGCAGCGCCAGCAGGTGGAGAGTCCTGCCTTTGTCGATCAGCTGATCGCCGAGGCGGAAAAGGAAGGCCGCATCCCCGCCACGGCCTCCGCCGAGGAGAAAAATCAGAAGGCCCGCGAATTCATTGACACCCAGATCCGGCCGCAGCTGAAGCAGGCGGAGCAGCAGCTCGCCCAGGCCCGTCTCGGTCGCGACCTGGCGGTGCAGCAGCGCCGCTTCGGCGGCACGGGTCGGGCTGTGGTGCTGGCGATCGCCTTCGTGCTCCTCACCCTGGTCGCCCTGGTCTGAGATCCGGCGGGGCCCGACGGCTGGCTAAGTTGCAAGTGGTAGCTGTCGGCCGGATTTCCGGGTTCTCCCCTTGGTTCAATCCAGTCCCAGACCCGATCAGCCCCTGGGTGATCGGCTCCAGCAGGATCTGAAGAACGACCTGATTGCGGGTCTGCTGGTGGTCATCCCCCTGGCCACCACCATCTGGCTTGCCACGACGGTGAGCCGCTTCGTGCTGGCTTTTCTCACCTCGATCCCCAAACAGTTCAACCCCTTCAACACCCTCAACCCCCTGTTGCAGGAGTTGATCAATCTGGGGGTGGGGTTGCTGGTGCCCCTGCTCGGCATCCTGCTGATCGGCCTGATGGCCCGCAACATCGTCGGGCGCTGGCTGCTGGAGTTCGGCGAGGGAACGCTGCTGCGCATCCCCCTGGCCGGTTCGGTCTACAAGACCCTCAAGCAGCTGCTGGAGACCTTTCTCCAGGGGAACTCCAGCCGCTTCCGCCGCGTGGTGCTGGTGGAATACCCCCGCGAGGGCCTCTATGCCCTCGGTTTCGTCACCGGGGTGCTCGGCACCGCCCTCCAGGCTGGTTTCAGCGAGCCCATGCTCAGCGTCTTCATCCCCACCGCGCCCAATCCCACCACCGGCTGGTACACCGTGGTGCCGGAGCGTGCGGTGAAGGACCTCGACCTCTCGGTGGAGGATGCTTTCCGCACGATCATCTCGGCCGGGATCGTCAGTCCCGACGAGCGTGAAGCCCCGTCCAACCGCAGCTTCTCCAGCCTGCTGGCCCAGCTGCGTGCCCCCCAGATGTCCTGAATGCAGAGCCGCAGTCTTTCCCGTGAACTGGCCCTGCTGATGCTCGGCCAGGTAAGCGACCGTGCCGACGCTGCCCCCAAGGCCGGGCAGGAGCCTGCTGGCGCGCCTGCGGAGCTGCCTCTGCAGGCTCTGCTGCAGCAAGCGCTCACCAGCCTCAGCCAGCATGTGCGCGAGGCCCTCGATCGCTCCGCCGCCGACCTGCAGACCGCCCAGCAGCAGCTGCTCGACAGTGAGCTGCAGGAGCAGGGGGCCGATCAGCTGCCGCGGGTTCGCCAGCACCTCCACGAGGGGTTGGGTGCGGCTGAGCAGGCCCTCAATCGGCTCTCCGCCAGTCTCGAGTTGCCCCGCCTGTTGCTCCTGGCCGACCAGGAGGAAGTGCGGCGTGGCGCCCTGGCCCGGGCCAGGGCCGTGCTCGCCGATCGCCCCGCCATCGATCAGCGGCTCGATGCCGTGATGGAGGGCTGGCGGCTGGGCCGGCTTCCCCGCATCGACCGCGACATCCTGCGCCTGGCCGTGGTGGATCTCGACAGCTTCGGCACGCCCGCTGCCGTTGCCTGCAATGAGGCCGTGGAGCTGGCCAACCGCTACAGCGACGAGCAGGGCCGCCGCATGATCAATGGTGTGCTGCGTCGCTTCACCACCACCGAGAGGTCCCGGGCCTGATGGTCTTCGACTGGTTCAAGCGCAATCCCACTCCTGAGGCCCCGCCCACCGCGGATCCGCAGCCTGAAGCTGCGCCAGCGGAGGCTCCCTCGCCTGAAGAGCCGAGCTCGGCCTCGGCGGACGGCCCGTCCACGTCTTCACCATCCGGCGCCGTGCCTGCTGCCTCGGCAGATGGGGATGGGGATGCGGACGCCCTCGCCTGGGCCCGCGAGGCCTATGCCCGTCTCAAGGCCCAGCAGGAGGCGGAGCGCCAGGGGGCGCCCGCCGGGTCCGCCCTGGTGGAGGCAGTCGCCGCGTCGGCTGAGCTGATGGCTGTCGCTCCTGAGCCCGTGGTCGCTCCTGAGCCCGCGGTGTCCTCTGCGTCTGCGGCCGTTCCAGAGCCGCCGCCGTCTGGTCGTTCCCTTCTCGAGCAGGCGGCCGCCGAGCGCGCTGAGCGCCAGCAAAGCCTGACGCTGGCCTCGCCTGAGCCGGTCGCCCCGCCCGCGCCGGTGGCGGAGGAGCCCGAGCTGGGAGCCTTCGATGACAGCTTCACCTGGAGCGCCGAGGTGCTGGCGGCCCAGGGCAAGCGGGCGGATCAGGTCTCCCTGGAGGAGATCGACTGGCTCGGTCGCCTGCGCCAGGGCCTGGAGAAGACCCGCCGCGGGTTCGTCACCCAACTGCTCGACAACCTCGGCGACGACCCCCTCACCCCGGAGGTGCTCGATGACCTGGAATCGACCCTGCTGCGCGCGGATGTGGGGGTGAGGGCCACCGATCAGGTCCTCGAGGCCCTGCGCCAGCGGCTCAACCAGGAGGTGGTCGATCCCTCCGAGGGGATTCGCTTTCTCAAGGAGCAGCTGCGCACCATCCTCGAGGCCCCGATTGCCCAGAGCGGCATGCCGGTGCTGGCGCCCGAGAAGGGTCGCCTCAATGTGTGGCTGATGGTGGGGGTGAACGGCGTGGGCAAGACCACCACCCTCGGCAAGCTGGCCAACCTGGCCGTGCGCAGCGGCTACAGCTGTCTGATCGCCGCCGCCGACACCTTCCGCGCCGCCGCCGTGCAGCAGGTGCAGGTGTGGGGGGAGCGCAGCGCCGTGCCGGTGATCGCCAATCCCAGCGCCAACGCCGACCCGGCGGCGGTCGTCTACGACGCCATCGGCGCCGCCCAGGCCCACGGCACCGAGCTGGTGCTGGTGGACACGGCCGGTCGCCTGCAGACCAAGCACAACCTGATGGAGGAGCTGGCCAAGGTGCGTCGCATCGTCGACAAGCTGGCCCCGGAGGCCGTGGTGCAGTCGCTGCTGGTGCTGGATGCCAGCCAGGGTCAGAACGGTCTCAAGCAGGCCATGGCCTTTGCCAGTGCCGCCGGCCTTACGGGCGTGGTGATCACCAAGCTCGATGGCAGTGCCCGGGGCGGTGTGGCCCTGGCGGTGGCTTCGGAAACGGGCCTGCCGATCCGCTTCATCGGCGCCGGTGAGGGCATCCGCGATCTCCGCCCCTTCAACAGCTTCGAGTTCGTGGAGGCCCTGCTGGCCAGCTGAGCGCTCCCCGGGCAGGGGCACCCAGGCTGGCTATCTTGCGGGCTCTCTGCGGTCGCACGGTGCGCCATCGGTGAGCCAGACGCCGCCTGCCGCAGCCCCCTCCTCCCTGTCGGCCACGGCCGCCATGCGGCAGCTGCTCGACAGTCTCAGCCGGGAACAGCGTCGCAATCAGGAGCTGCTGGCCTCCCTGGGCTTTCTGCTGCGCAGTTTCACGAACCTCAGCCGCCTGCTGGAGCTGGTTCCCCTGGTGGCCGCCCGGCTGGTGGGGGCCGAATCCGCTGTGCTGGTGGTCCTGCGGCCGGATGGTCGCCCCTGGCGGGAACAGCTCCAGGCGACGCCGTCTGGCCAGGGGGCCGCGTTGGTGCGCCAGTTGGCGGCCGTGCCCGACAGCGAGTGGCTCACCCCGGCGCTGCAGGGTCCCGAGGCGGAGCTGGAGCGGGCTGCCCGTCTGGATCAGCGGGTGCGGCAGCTGCTGGGATCGGCCGATCTGTTCGCCACCTCGGTGGTGGCCCGCGGCCAGGTCTGGGGACGGCTGTATGTGTTCAGCGATCCGCTGGGGTTCAGCTGGAGCGAGGTGCACCGGCGCCACGTGCAGCTGGTGGCTGATCTCACGGCCGTGGCTCTGGAGATCGACGGTCTCCAGCAGGACCAGCGCCGCCACGAACGGGTCGATCGGCAGCTCAGTATCGGGGCGGAGATCCAGGCCCAGCTGGTGCCCGATCACTGCCCGGTGATCGAGGGGGTGGACCTGGCGGCCCGCTGCAGGCCGGCCTTCCAGGTGGGCGGTGACTATTACGACTTCATTCCCACCCGCCCCCGCCAGCTGGGGCGCCGCCGGGAGCGCGGCCGCTGGGCCCTGGTGGTGGGCGACGTGATGGGGAAGGGGGTGCCGGCCGGTCTGCTGATGACCCTGCTGCGGGGCATGTTGCGGGCCGAAGCCCTCAGCGGCCATGCCCCCGAGCGCATCCTGCACGACCTCAACCAGCTCGCCCAGGAGGACCTGGCCCAGTCACACCGCTTTGTGACGCTCTTTTATTCCGACTATGATCCGCTCACGCGGCTGCTGCGTTACGCCAACGCGGCACACAATCCTCCCTTGCTCTGGCGTCGGCTGCGCAACCGGGTGGAGCGGCTGGATGCGCCGGGACTGCTGATCGGTCTGCAGAGCGAGGCCACTTATCACAGCGCCTCCACCGTGCTTGATCCCGGCGACGTCGTCCTCTATTACACCGATGGCGTGACGGAGGCCAGCGGCCTCAACGGCGAGCGCTATGACGAGGAGCGGCTGGTGACCAGCCTGCAGCTGGCCTGCCGGGCCGGCCTTGGGGCCCAGGGCATTCTCGACCAGCTCTTCGCCCGGCTGGATCGCTTCGTGGGAGCGGATCGTCAGCTGGAAGACGATGCCTCGATGGTGGTCTTCAAGCTGCACGAGGACCTGATGCTGCCTCCCCTGCCCCAGGCTGCTGCTGCCCGCTCGCCACGGAGCTGAGTGGCAAGCTGATCGCCAGCCCTGCTGTCTGTGCCGTCTCTGCCATGGCCGTTGAGTCTTCCTCCAGCACCTGGAGCCAGCGCTTTGAGCAGGGTCTGCATCCGGCGGTGGAGCGTTTCAATGCCTCGATCGGCTTCGATATCGCCCTGCTGCAGGAGGACCTCGACGGCTCGATCGCCCACGCCCGCATGCTGGGCCGCTGCGGTGTGATGACCGAAGCGGAGGCTGAACAGCTGATCGCCGGCCTCGAGCAGGTGCGCGCCGAGGCGGCCGCCGGCCAGTTCAACCCCGGTCTGGAGGCCGAAGACGTGCATTTCGCCGTGGAGCGGCGCCTGATCGAGCTGCTCGGCCCCCTGGGCAAGAAGCTGCACACCGGCCGCTCCCGCAACGACCAGGTGGGCACCGACATCCGCCTGTGGCTGCGCCGTCAGATCGATGCCATCGATGCCGCCCTGGTGCGCTTCCAGCGGGCCCTGCTCGATCAGGCCGAGTGCCACGCCGACACCCTGATCCCCGGCTACACCCACCTGCAGCGGGCCCAGCCCCTCTGTCTGGCCCACCATCTGCTGGCCTACATCGAGATGGCCGACCGCGATCGCCAGCGCCTGGCCGACGTGCGCCGACGGGTGAACATCTGCCCCCTGGGGGCGGCGGCCCTGGCGGGCACACCGGTGCCGATCGATCGCCGCGCCACCGCCGAGGAGCTGGGTTTTGAGGCGATCTATGCCAACAGTCTCGATGCCGTCAGCGATCGGGATTTTGCCGTGGAATTCATGGCGGCCGGCTCCTTGGTGCTGGCCCACCTCAGCCGTCTCAGCGAGGAGGTGATCCTCTGGGCGAGTGAGGAGTTCGGTTTTGTCGCCCTCAGCGATCGCTGCGCCACCGGCAGCAGCCTCATGCCCCAGAAGAAGAACCCTGATGTTCCTGAGCTGGTGCGGGGCAAGAGCGGTCGGGTGTTCGGCCACCTGATGGGCCTGCTCACGCTGATCAAGGGCCTGCCTCTGGCCTACAACAAGGACTTTCAGGAAGACAAGGAGGCCCTGTTCGATGGGGTGAAGACGGTGCTCGATTGTCTGGAGGCGATGGCGATCCTGTTTGAGGAGGGCCTCGAGTTCCGGACCCAGCGGCTGGAGGCGGCGGTGGGTTGCGACTTCTCCAACGCAACCGATGTGGCCGATTACCTGGTGGCCCGCGGTGTGCCCTTCCGCGAGGCCTATCAATTGGTGGGTGGTCTCGTGAAGACCTGTCTGGCCGAGGGGCTCCTGCTGCGCCAGTTGCCGTTGGAGCGCTGGCAGCAGCTCCATCCCGCCTTCGGGGCCGACATCTTTGCCGCGATCGAGCCCCGCCAGGTGGTGGCGGCCCGCCGCAGCGAGGGCGGCACAGGTTTTGAGCAGGTGCGGGCCCAGTTGCAGCGTCAGCGTGCCCACCTCGGCCGTGCAACAGGGCAGTGCTGAACGCGGCAGTGCCGAACGGCGGCCCTAGGCTGGCCCAGTGATCGGACCTTGAGCCTGACCCGTTCGTGAGCATTTTCGTTGGCAATCTGCCCTTCCGTGCCGAACAGGACGATGTGGCAGAGCTGTTTGCCCCCTACGGGGAGGTGGTGAGCTGCGTGCTGCCGCTCGAGCGCGACACCGGTCGCAAGCGCGGTTTCGCCTTCGTTGAAATGGCCGATCCCGCGATGGAGACCCGGGCGATCGAAGCCCTCCAGGGAACCGAGCTGATGGGCCGGCCTCTGCGCATCAACCAGGCCGAACCCCGTGGCAGTGCCCCACGCCGCGGCGGCGGCTATGGAAGTGGTTCCGGAGGTGGGGGGTATGGCGGCGGTGGCTCTGGAGGCGGCTACGGAGGCGGTGGCTATGGGGGTGGGAGCCGCTCCTCCGGTGGCGGCGAGCGCGGTTCCGGGGCCCGGGGCTGGGAAGATCGCAGCTATGGATCCGGGGCCACGGACGGTGGCTTCGAGGCTGGCCGCACCCGCCGCCGCCGCAGCGGCAGCGGTGGTGGTGACTACCCCTCGGCCCCCGAGGCTGGCAGCGAGGGCTGAGCCTCCTCCAGCTGCCGCGCTGCCCGTTCCAGCACCTCCGCACCGGCCTGGCGGTCACCGGCCGCCAGGCTGAGCTGGTGGCGCCACTGCCGCGCTCCGGGCACCCCTTCCACGACCTTCACCAGGTGGCGGGCGATCGGCCAGAGCCGGTCTCCGCGGCTGCACCAGCGTTCGGCATACGGCACCAGACCCCGCATCACCCGCGCCTCCAGGGCCAGGGTCGCGGTCGGTTCCAGGGCCAGGGGGTCGCCATGGATCAGCCGGTCCACCCCCCGCCAGCGCAGGGGATGCTCGTAGACCGCGCGCCCCACCATCACCCCATCCACCCGCTCCAGCTGGGCGAGGCAGTCGTCCAGGCTCTGCAGGCCTCCGTTGATCTCGATCGTGAGCGCGGGGCGATCGGTCTTGAGGCGGTGCACCAGGTCGTGGCGCAGGGGTGGAATCGTGCGGTTCTGCTTGGGGTCGAGCCCCTCCAGCCACGCTTTGCGGGCATGCACGGCGAAGCGGCGGCAACCTGCCGCGGCCACCGTGTCCACAAAAGCCAGCAGCTCGGCGTAGGAGTCACGGTCGTCGATGCCGATCCGGTTTTTCACCGTGACCGGCAGGGGGCTGGCGGCGGCCATCGCCGCCACGCAGCGGGCCACCTGGTCGGGTTCGGCCATCAGGCAAGCCCCGAAACGCCCCTTCTGCACCTTTTCACTTGGGCAGCCCACATTCAGGTTGATCTCGTCGTAGCCCCAATCGGCCGCCAGCCGCGCCGCATCCGCGAGCAGCGCCGGATCATCGCCGCCCACCTGCAGGGCCAGGGGCCGCTCGCAGGGATCGAAGCCGATCAACCGCTCCAGCCGCCCGCCAGGCTTGTCGGCTCCCGGCTCCCGGCGCGCGTGGTGCAGGGCCTGGGCCACCACCATCTCGGTGTAGAGCAGGCTGTGGGTGGTGATCTGGCGCATCAACACCCGGAAATGCCGGTCGGTGTAGTCGAGCATCGGCGCCACACTGAAGCGATGGCTGGCCGGCCGTGGCCGCCGCTGATCCCCCTCCTGCCCGCCCTGTTCGTTGTCCAGCCGTTCCTCCATGGCTCCATCCTGCCCAGTTGCCCTGCCGGAGCGGTTACCCGTGCTGGTGGCCGGAGGCGGTCCCGCGGGGTTCATGGCGGCGATCTCTGCGGCGGAGGCCGGGGTCGCCGGCGTGCATCTGCTGGAGGCCACCCCGGAGCTGCTGCACAAGGTGCGCATCAGCGGTGGCGGGCGCTGCAATGTCACCCACGCCTGCTGGGATCCCCGCGAACTCGTGGGCCATTACCCCCGCGGCAGCCGGGCCCTGCGGGGCCCCTTCTCCCGCTTCGCTGCCGGCGATGCAGTGGCCTGGTTCAACGACCACGGCCTGGAGCTGGTGGAGGAGGCCGATGGCCGGCTCTTCCCCCGGGCCAACCGCTCCACGGCGGTGATCGATTGCCTGCGGCGGGCGGCCGCGGCTGCTGGGGTTCAGGTGCACACCGGCATGGCCCTGCAGGCGGCAGCCCCTGCAGCGGCGGGGGGCTTCCTGCTGCAGGTGCGGCTGCAGAGCGGCCCCGATCCGGCGGTCGGCCGCGGGCCGGTGCAGATCCAGAGCGACCGCCTTGTGCTGGCCACCGGCAGCCATCCCAGCGGCCGCCGGCTGGCCGCCGGCTTCGGCCACACCCTGGTGCCGCCGGTGCCCTCGCTGTTCACCCTCGCCCTGGCCGGGGATCCCCTGCTGGCGCTGGCCGGGGTGAGCATGGATCCGGTCGCCCTCTGCCTGGAGCTCCCGGACGGCAGCCGGCTACGCCAGCAGGGGCCGGTGCTGATCACCCACTGGGGCCTGAGCGGCCCGGCCACCCTGCGCCTCACGGCCTTCGCCGCCCGAGACCTGCAGGCCTGTGGCTACCGGGCCGAGCTCGTGATCGACTGGAGCGGTGGCCGCAGCGCCGAGGAGCTCAGGGCCTGGTTCCAGCGGGCCCGCCACGACCAGGCCCGCCGTCTGCTGGCCAACTGGCGCCCCTGGCCCGAGCTCAGCCGCCGCCTCTGGCAGCACCTGCTGGAGGCGGCCGGGGTGGAACCGAGCCGGCGCTGGGCCGATCTCACCAAGGCTCAGGAGCAGTGTCTGCTCGCCGACCTGCGGGGATCCCGCCATCGCGTGTCCGGTCGAGGCCCCTTCGGCGAGGAATTCGTCACCGCCGGTGGCGTCGCCCTGGGGGAGGTGGATCTGGCCCGGATGGAGAGCCGCCTGCATCCGGGTCTGCATCTCCTCGGGGAGCTGCTGGATGTGGACGGAGTCACCGGTGGCTTCAATTTCCAGCACTGCTGGACCTCGGGCTGGCTCACGGGCCAGGCCCTCAGCCAGCCGCTCGCTATTTGATCTGATCAAACACCGAGAACATCGGCAGATACATGGCGATCAGGATCGAGGCCACGATGCCGCCCACAAGCACGATCATCGCCGGCTCCAGCATGGAGGTGAGGGCCTTGACGGCAGCCTCCACCTCATCCTCGTAGAAGTCGGCCACCTTGGAGAGCATGGCATCCATTTCACCGGTTTCCTCGCCGATCGAGAGCATGCTGATGGCCATCTCCGGAAAAACATTGAGGCGGCCAAGTGCCAGGCTCAGAGGGATGCCCTGAAGCACCGATTCCCGGCTCATGCTGATGGAATCCGACATGATCGAGTTGCCGGTGATCTCGCGCACGATCTCCAGGGAGAGGAGGATCGGCACGCCAGCGCGGGTGAGGGAACTGAAGGTGCGGCAGAACTGGGCGGTGGTGGTCTTCTGAATCAGGTCACCGAAGATCGGCAGCTTGAGCACCAGCGCATCCACCCGGCGACGGCCAATCGGGGTTTGGTAGAACTTCACGAACAGGAAGGCAGCGGCTGCCAGAGCTGCTACCAGCACCAGGGCAAAGGGTGAACGCAGCAGGTTGCTCAGATCCACCATCATCTGGGTGAACCAGGGTAGTTCGGAGCCGAGATCATCAAAGATGCCGGCGAAGGTGGGAATGACGAAGATCGTCATCCCCAAAAACACGGCGATGGCGATCACGAACACCGCCACCGGATAGCCCATGGCGCCCTTGATCTGGTTCTGGAGTTTGGCGTTGCCTTCCAGCAATTTCGCCAGACGGCGCAGCGACTCGTCGAGCACACCGCCGGCTTCACCGGCCTCCACCATGGCGATGGTGAGGCGGTCGAACACCTGGGGCCAGCGGCGCAGGGCCTGGCCCAGGCTGATGCCTTGGTTCACCTCCAGGCTGATCGATTCCAGGGCCCGTTTGAACAGCGGCATCTTCTGCTGGGAGGCCATCAGATCGATGCTGCGCACGATCGGCACGCCCGCATTTACCAGCGCCGACATCTTGCTGGCGAACACCGCCTTCTGCTTGATGCCCGGTTTCGCCTCCAGCAGGCTGCTGAGGCTGGAGCGCTTCAGCTTCTGGCCCAGTTCCTCGCTGGCCTTAGTGGCTGTGGCCGACTGCTTGGCCTTGGCCTTGACCTCCACCACCCGGATCCCACGCAGGCGCAGCTTGCGTTTCGCCTGCAGGGCATCCGGTGCCTCCACCTCCATGGTGGCGGCATTGCCCCGGCTGTCGGTGTAGCTGGCGGAAAAGATCGGCATGGTGGGGAGGCTCAGCTCAGCTGGGTCACGAGACGCTTGAGCTCCTCAGGCTTGCTGGTCTTGGAGAGCGCTTCTTCCAGGGTGATCTGGTTGGTCATGGCGAGATCGGCCAAGGCCTTTTCCAGGGTCTGCATCGCCATTTGGCCACCCGTCTGAATCTGGGAGTAGAGCTGGGCCGTCTTGCCCTCCCGGATCAGGTTGGCGGTGGCCGGGGTGTTGATCATGATCTCCTGGGCCATCACCCGCCCGAACTGCCCTGGGGCGGGATTGTGGCGCTTGCAGAGGGTCTGGGCGAACACCGCCACCAGACTGCTGCTGAGCTGCACGCGGATCTGGGTCTGCTGGCCTGGGGGGAACACATCCACCATCCGGTCAACCGTCTGGGCGGCGGAACTGGTGTGCAGGGTGCCGAACACCAGGTGGCCTGTTTCCGCAGCGGTGATCGCCAGCTGGATGGTCTCCAGGTCGCGCATCTCCCCCACCAGAATCACATCCGGATCTTCCCGCAGGGCGGCCCGCAGGGCATTGGCGAAGCTGCGGGTGTCGTCATTGAGCTGGCGCTGGTGTACCACACTCTTTGAAGACTTGTAGGTGAACTCGATTGGATCTTCAATGGTGAGAATATGTTCGGCCCGCGTTTTATTGATGTTGTCGAGAATGGCGGCCAGGGTGGTGGTCTTGCCGGAGCCCGTTGGTCCCGTCACCAGCACCAGTCCCTTGGGTATGCGGCTGATTTCCTCCACGATCGGGGGAAGGCCCAGCAGTTCCAGATCGGGAATGGAGTTGCCAAGGGCGCGCAGGCAGGCCGCGTAGGTGCCGCGCTGGCGGTAGACGTTCACCCGGAAGCGGGCCACCCCCTTGAGCCCGTAGGAACAGTCGAGCTCCCAGGTCTGCTCCAGCTGCTTGCGCTGGGCATTGTTCAACATCGAGAAGATCAGCTTGTTGCAGTCTTCCTCTTCGAGTTTCTCCTCCACGATCGGCCGCAGCTGACCGTTAAATCGTCCGTAGGGCGGTAGACCGGCACTGAGATGCAGGTCGCTGCCGCCATCAGCAACGAGCTGAGTCATCAGGTCTTCGATCATCACGGCCATGGTGATCCTCAGGTGGGGAGAGCTGAACGGGGGTCTACGGGTGAATCATGCCTGAAGCGTTGCAGCCAGCCCAGGGCTAACGGCTCGTGAGGCAATAGGGGCACTCGAGCCATTCCTCTTGCAAGCCTGCGCCGCAGTTGGTGCAGGTGAGTGTGCTCAGGGAGCGCGACCGACGCTCGCTTTCAAGGCTCGAGTCGGTGAGGAGCATCCGCTCCACTTCGGCCAGGGTGGTGTGGCCTTCGCGCACCAGCTGCAGGCCGTAACCCAGCAAGGTCTTCATGCCGTTTTCCAGGGCGAGCCGGCGGATCACGTCGGTGGTCTGGCGCTTGGCCACGGCCGCGGCGATGGTGTCGGTCATGCGCAGGATCTCGTAGACGCCGACCCGCCCCTTGTAGCCGGTGCCATTGCAGGCGGGGCAGCAGTCCTCCACGCCCGTGCCGGTGGTGTTGGCCCGGTAGAAGGTCACCCCGGTCTCCTGGCTGGCGACCATGCCGAAGCGGCTGAGATCCTCCGGTTTCGGCTGATAGCTGATCCGGCAACTGGTGCACACCCGTCGCACCAGGCGCTGGGAAATGATGCCCAGCAGGGAGGCGCTCACCATGAACGGCTCCACCCCCATCTCGTCGAGGCGGGCGATGGCGCTGGCCGCATCGTTGCAGTGCAGGGTCGTCATCACCAGGTGTCCGGTGAGGGCGGCCTCGATCGCCGTCTTGGCGGTCTCCAGGTCGCGGGTTTCCCCCACCAGCAGCACATCCGGGTCCTGGCGCATGAAGGCCCGCAGCGCGGTGGAGAAATCGAGCCCCTTGTCGCGGTTCACCTGGGTCTGGGTGATGCCGTGCAGGGTGTATTCGATCGGATCTTCCACCGTGGAGATGTTGATCCCCGGGTCGTTGCGTTCCGCCAGCAGGGCGTAGAGGGTGGTCGATTTACCGGATCCGGTCGGGCCCGTCACCAGCAACATGCCGTAGGGCTTGGAACCCAGATCCCGGAGCGTGCGCCGCGCATCGGCATCGGTGATCAGGGTGTCGAGCCCTAGCTGGGTGGCGCCGCTGTCGAGCAGGCGCATCACCACCTTCTCGCCATTGCGGCTGGGCAGGGTGCTCACCCGGAAGTCCATCTTCCGGCCGCGGAACATCCGCCGGATCCGGCCGTCCTGGGGCATGCGCCGCTCGGCGATGTCCAGGTCGGCCATGATCTTCAGGCGCGAGGTCACCGCCGGGGTCAGGCCCTTGGGCAGATCCTCGAAGTGCTTCTGGAGCACGCCGTCGAGGCGGAAGCGGATCTCCAGGGCGTTGTCCTGGGGTTCGATGTGAATGTCGCTCGCCCCGCTTGTGAGGGCCTCGATCAGGATCCGGTCAACCAGGCTGACGATTGGCGAGGCGTTGGCGCTGGAGCTGGCCTCCGCGGCGCTGATCTCCAGATCCTCGAGGTCATTCACCTCCTGCAGTTCGACCGTGGCCGTGGGCAGTCCCAGGTCCTTGGTGAGGGAGCGGGGCTGGCTGGGGGGAGCTGGCCGCGGCCGTGGGGTCGTGCCCTGGGCTGGTTTGGCGCTGCCGCTCGACGGCGTAGGAGGCGTGAGGGCCTGGCTCAGGGCCGTGGTGATGTCCTGGGGCAGGGCCAGTTGCAGCTGGGGTTTGAGGCCCTCGGCTTCGAGGGCCTGCAACAGCTCCTGCTTGCGCTCAGGAGGGCAGTCAGAGCTGATGGCCACCGCAACCCTGCCGTCCAGCGGATCAGCGGTGGGGCAGGCCCCCAGCTCCCGCCAGCGCTCCAGGGGCCAGACCGTCTGCCCCAGCAGTTCCGGCCGCAGCTGATCCCGGCCCAGCACGGGTTCCCCCAGCAGCAGTTCCAGTTCCAGGCGTTGCTGTTCGGGGGTGGTGGCCGCCGGGACCGGTCGGGACGGGGTGATGGTCATGGGCCGGAGGTGCGGGCTTCCGCCGCTTGTGGGGGGCGGGCCTGGAGTTCCAACATGTCTAAAGCCAAAGCGACGCGTTGTCAGCCATGAGTGGAGCACCTGCGGTGGGGCCCGAGTCCGGCGACGCTGCGCCCCAGCAGCCTCCGTTCCCTGCCGAGGGGGTGGCCGACGCTGCGGGCGCAGCTCAGCAGCCGGAAGGAGCGGTTGCCAACGGCGCCGACCCGGGCCCGGAATCCCCTGCCGGCGTTGCGGCACCCGAGGGGGACGACCGGGCCGCCCAGCTTGAGGGCGAACTGGCTGCCCTGCGGGCCCAGCACGAGAATCTCAACTCCCAGTACATGCGGCTGGCGGCTGATTTCGATAACTTCCGCAAGCGCCAGAGCCGCGACAGCGACGACCTGCGCATGCAGATCACCTGCAGCACCCTGAGCGAGATCCTGCCGGTCGTCGACAACTTCGAGCGGGCCCGCCAGCAGCTCAATCCTCAGCACGAGGAGGCCCAGACACTCCACCGCAGCTACCAGGGGCTCTACAAGCAGCTGGTGGAGGTGTTCAAGCAGCTCGGGGTCTCGCCCATGCGGGTCGAGGGAGAGCCGTTCGACCCCAACCTGCATGAGGCGGTGCTGCGGGAGGAGAGCCACGAGCATGCCGAAGATGTGATCGTGGAGGAGCTGCAACGGGGCTACCAGCTGCAGGGCCGGGTGTTGCGGCATGCCTTGGTGAAGGTGTCGATGGGACCGGGTCCCGGCCCGCTGCAGGAGGGTGGGGCAGGCGACGCGGATCCCGCCGCTCCCCCCTCCGAGGCCTGATCCATGGCCGACTACTACGACCTGCTGGGCGTCAGCCGGGATGTCGATGCGGACACCCTCAAGCGGGCTTACCGCCGCCTGGCCCGCCAGTACCACCCCGACATCAACAAGGATCCCGGCGCCGAGGACAAGTTCAAGGAGATCGGCCGGGCCTACGAGGTGCTCAGCGACCCCCAGACCAGGGCGCGCTACGACCAGTTCGGGGAGGCGGGCCTCGGCGGTGGTGGCGGTATGCCCGACATGGGCGACATGGGCGGTTTCGCCGACCTCTTCGAGACCTTCTTCAGCGGTTTCGGGGGTGCCGGCGGACCCGGCGCTGGTCCCCGCCGCCGGGGTCCCCGTCAGGGCGACGACCTGCGCCTGGATCTGACGATCACATTCCAGGAGGCCGTGTTCGGCGCGGAGAAGGAGGTGCAGATCCGACACCTGGAGACCTGCAGCACCTGCCAGGGGACCGGCGCCAAGGCCGGCTCAGGCCCCACCACCTGCGGCACCTGTGGAGGGGCAGGCCAGGTGCGCCGCGCCACCCGCACCCCCTTCGGCAGCTTCACCCAGCTGGCGGTCTGTCCCAGCTGCGAGGGCACCGGCCAGGTGATCGCCGACCCCTGCGGTGCCTGTGGCGGCCAGGGTCTGCAGCAGGTGCGCAAGAAGCTGCGGATCAACATCCCCGCCGGCGTGGACTCGGGCACGCGCCTGCGGGTCGCCAATGAGGGCAACGCCGGCCTGCGCGGTGGTCCGGCAGGGGATCTCTACGTGTTCCTCAATGCCCAGCCCCACGGCACCCTGCGGCGCGACGGCACCAACATTCAGTCGGAGGTGACGCTCAACTACCTGCAGGCGATCCTCGGCGACACCATCGAGGTGGAGACCGTCGACGGCCATGAGCAGCTGGAGATTCCCGCCGGCACCCAACCCGGTGCGGTGATCACCCTGCAGGGCAAGGGCGTGCCGCGGCTCGGTAATCCCGTGGCCCGGGGCAATCACCTGTTCACGGTGAATGTGCAGCTCCCGACCCGTCTGAATGACCAGGAGCGCGATCTCCTCGAGCAGCTGGCCGGCCACCACACCAGCAAGGGCCACAAGCATCCCCACAAAAGCGGGCTGTTCGGTGGCCTGTTCGGTCACCGCGACTGAGCCGGCGTGGCCCTTCCTGACCCCCCTGCCAGCGCCCGCCAGCTCGACCTGCGCCGCACTCCCTGTCCGCTCAACCTGATCCGGGCCCGTCTCAGCCTTGAGACCCTGGCCCCCGGAGCCTGGCTCCAGCTCGATCTGGATCCCGGGGAGCCGGAAGAGAGCGTGGCCGCAGGGCTGCGCCAGGCCGGCCACGCCGTTCGGCCGCTTCCCCATCCGGAGGCTCCCGCCGCGGTGCGTCTGCTGGTTCAGCGCGATGGCGGCTGAAGGCGGAGCCGCCCCGGCAGCGCTCCAGCCCGGGCTGGTGGTGGCCCTCCAGGCCAACTACTGCTGGGTTCTGCTTGATCGACCCGGTCCTGCCGGAGCCACTCGCCTGCTCTGCACCCGCCGCACCCGCCTCGCCAAGAGCGGCCAGATGATCTGCGTGGGGGATCGGGTGGGGGTGGATGGCATCGACTGGGGCTCGGCCCGCGGCGCCGTGGCCGCCCTGGAGCCCCGCGCCGGTCTGCTGGAGCGACCAGCGGTCGCCAATGTGTCGCTGGTGGTGGTGGTGGTGGCCCTCGCCGAGCCTGCCCTCGATCCCCTCCAGCTCACCCGGTTCCTGATCACCGCCGAGACCACGGGCCAGCCTGTGCAGCTGGTGTTCTCCAAGGCGGATCTGTTGCCTGCGGCGGAGGTGGAGGCCTGGTGCCGACGCGTTTCCGACTGGGGCTATCCCGCCCTGGCCATCTCCACCCACCGGCGCCAGGGTCTCGAGGAGCTGCGCCAGAGGCTGAGCCAGCCGGGCCTGGCGGTGATCTGCGGACCCTCCGGCGTCGGCAAGACCAGCCTCCTGAATGCCCTCTGCCCGGAGCTGGGCCTGCGGGTGGCGGCCGTGTCCGGTCGGCTCCAGCGCGGCCGCCACACCACGCGCCATGTGGAGCTGTTTCCCCTGGCTCCTGGAGCCCTGGTGGCCGATACCCCCGGGTTCAACCGCCCGGAACTTCCGGGGGATCCGGCCCTGCTGCCGGCGTTGTTTCCGGAAGTGCGGCAACGGCTGGCCGCCGCGAGCTGTCGCTTCAGCGACTGCCTCCACCAGGGTGAACCCGGCTGTGTGGTGGGTTGCGACTGGGAGCGCCATGGCTGGTACAGCACCTGCCTGGCCGGCATCCGCGACCACGTGGAGCGCCAGGAGCGGCTGGGAACCCGCCCGGCCCAGCCCGGTCTGCGCAGGCGGGGGGATCGGCTGGAACCCCGTCTGGATCCCCAGTTGCGCCAGGCCTCCCGGCGCCGGCAGCGTCAGCAGGCCTGGCAGGAGAGCCGGGAGGAGGAGCAGCTCGGTTCCCTCAGCCCCCCAGACCCGGCAGGTTGAGGTTGAGGCCGCCGGTGAGCTCTTCCATGCGGCTCTTCATCGTGCCGGTGGAGGTTTCATAGGCCGCCTGCAGGGCCTCCAGCACGGCTGCCTCACAGGCGCCTGCCCCTTCGGCCACCAGGGCGGGATCCAGCCGCACCTTCAGGGGCTGCTGGTTCCCCGACAGCCAGATGCTGGCCCGCCCGTCACCGCTGCGGCCTTCCAGTTCCATGCTGTCGAGCTCCTCCTGCAGCTTCTGGGCGTTCTGCTGCAGTTCCTGGGCCTTCTTGAAGGCTTCGGTGAGCTGACCGAAATTGGGAAGTCCGAAGCCGGCCATGCCAGGGGTTGAGTCTGGGCGCAGGCTACGTGCTGGTCGGTGAGGGGAAGCCCAGCCGCTTCACCTCCGGGTGCAGGGTGATGCCATGGCTTGCCACCACTCGCTCCTGCACGCTGCGGATCAGGCCGTCGATGTCGTCGGCGGTGGCGCTGCCAGTGTTCACGATGAAGTTGGCATGCACGGGCGACACCTCCGCTCCGCCCCGCCGCAGCCCTTTGAGCCCGAGGGCTTCGATCAGGCGACCCGCCTTCTCCGGTTCCGGGTTGCGGAACACGCTGCCGCAGCTGGGTTGCTGGTAGGGCTGGGTGCTGGTGCGGCTGTGCAGGTTGGCACTGGTGCGGGCCGTGACCGCGGTGGGGTCATGGCCTGCCGCGAGGCGAAAGCGAGCCGACAGCACCACCAGCGGCTCCTGTTGCAGGCGGCTGTGCCGATAGGCGAAAGCGAGGGCGCCGGCGCTGAGCTCGAAGGGCTGATCCGGCCGTCGCCGATCCACCACCTGCACGGAATGCAGCCATTCAGCCGTGCAGCCCCCCTGGGCCCCCGCATTCATCACCACGGCACCGCCCACGGTGCCCGGGATGCCCACGGCCCATTCCAGGCCGCTGAGGCCGGCCCGGGCGGCCTTGCGGGCCAGGGTGGGAATCGGTTCCCCGGCGGCGGCCTCCACCCAGCCCTCCGTGCGGTCGAGCTGGCTGCCCTGCAGGCGTCGCAGACAGACACTCAGGCCCGGTAGCCCGGCATCGGCGATCAGCAGGTTCGAGCCGGCGCCGATGCAGTGCAGGGGCAGGCCCAGGCTCTCGCCCCAGTGCAGCAGGGCCAGCAGTTCCGCCGTCGTGGCTGGTTCGGCAAACCATTCCGCCGGCCCACCCACTTTCCAGGTGGTGAAGTCCTGCAGCCTGATCGCCTGGCGGAGGCCGGCCGGTGGGGGGGCTGCGTGGTCGGTGGTGGGGGCGCCGGAGACAGCCATCGGGGTGCTCAGGCCACCAGCTCCCGGGCGTCATCGGTGAGTTCGGCGAGCCGTTCCCACAGGCCGTTCACATCCCCGGCTCCCATCGCCAGCACCAGATCACCGGCGGCACTCACCCTGGCCACCTGGTGGGCCAGGTCCTGCAGGCTGCTCGCGACCAGCACCTCGAGGCCGGGCGTGAGGGACCGGATCGTCGCGCCGAGGGCCTGGCTGTCGACCCCTTCGATCGGACTCTCGCCTGCGGCGTAGAGGGGAGCCAGCAGCACCACATCGGCCTGGGTGAGGGCCTCGGCGAAGCCTTCGAGGAACTGGGCGGTGCGGCTGTAGCGGTGCGGCTGGAACACCGCCAGCACCCGCTGGGGCACGGAGGGCAACGGGCTGCGGCCGCTCTCCAGCATCAGCCGCGCCATGCGCAGGGTCGCCTCCACCTCACTCGGGTGGTGGGCGTAGTCATCCACCACCAGACGGCCGTTCCAGTCACCGCGGAAGTCGAATCGGCGCCCCGGAGGCCGCAGGTTGGCCACCGCTTCCGCCAGATCGGCGAAGGGCACCCCCTCCAGCCGGCAGGCGGCCAGGGCTGCGGTGGCATTGCTGAGGTTGTGGCGGCCTGGCAGGGGCAGTTCGAGCTGGCCCACCAGGTCGCCGCCCTCGTAGAAGGCGGCGCGGGTGCCGTCACCCCGCTCCTCCAGGGCGATGGCGGCGAAATCCACCCCCTGGCTCGACTCGATCGACCACCAGTGGGCGGCCTCGAAGTGCTCCCGCAGGATCGGGCAGTCGCGGTTGGCCAGCAGCCGTGCAGACCCGCCGGCGAAGCGGTTGAGGGTGGTGATCAGGGCGTCCAGATCCCCGTAGTGATCGGTGTGGTCCAGCTCCACGTTGGTGAGCACCCCGAGCCGCGGACGGAACTTCACCAGGGAGCCATCGGATTCATCCGCTTCGGCCACCAGCAGACGGCCCTGGCCGTGACGCCCGTTGCTGCCGAAGGCCGGCACCACGCCGCCGATCACGGCGGTCGGGTCATGGCCGGTCCCCGCCAGCAGGGTGGCGATCAGAGTGCTGGTGGTGGTTTTGCCGTGACTGCCGGCCACGGCGATCGAGGCCTGGGCGTTGATCAGGGCAGCCAGCACGTCGGAGCGGTGGCAGATGGACAGCCCGACCCGCCGGGCCTCCATCAGCTCCGGGTTGGTCTCGGGTACGGCGGTGCTGGTCACCACCAGGGGGGCGTGGGAGGTGCCGCTGCGGATGGCGGAGATGGTGGCTGCGTTCTGTTCCCGGAACACCCGCACCCCCAGTTGGCGCAGCCGATCCACCACCGGCCCGGAGCGGGGATCCGAGCCGCTCACGCTGTGGCCGCGCTCCGCCAGGATTGCTGCCAGGGCCGACATGCCGATGCCGCCGACGCCGATGAAGTGAAGCGGTTGGTGGCGATCGAGCACTGGGATCAAGGTCGTCTCCGGTCCGGGAATGGTCGGGCGGGCCTGGGGCCTGCCGCTTTTGCTGCCCGCCTGGAAATTAGGGCCATCGGGCCAATCCGCAGCCCCGGGGAACGGTGCACGGGTGGGGGCATGCTCCAGTGTCGCCGCAAGAAGGGCAAGAGGGGTGGGGCAGAAGATTTCTGTATGATCGGCGCCCAAATCTCCCTTGCCGGCGGTCAATCCCGCCTACTGCCATGACCCTGAAGGTTGCGATCAATGGATTTGGCCGCATCGGTCGCAACTTCATGCGTTGCTGGCTGAGCCGCGGAGCCAATACCGGCATTGAGGTGGTGGGCATCAACGGGTCGGGCGACACCAACACCAACGCCCACCTGCTCAAGTACGACTCGATGCTGGGCCCCCTCCGGGGCGCCGAGGTCAGCACCACCTCGGACACGATCGTCATCAACGGCAAGACGATCAAGACGTTCTACGACCGCAATCCCGCCAATCTCCCCTGGAAGGAGTGGGGTGTCGATCTGGTGATCGAGTCCACCGGTGTCTTCAACGATGACGTGGGCGCCAGCAAGCACTTCGAATCCGGTGCCAAGAAGGTGATCCTCACCGCCCCGGGCAAGGGCGCCAAGGTGGGCACCTTCGTGGTGGGCGTGAACGCCGACCAGTACCGCCACGAGGACTGGGACATTCTCTCCAACGCCAGCTGCACCACCAACTGCATGGCGCCGATCGTCAAGACGATCGATCAGGCCTTCGGCATCGTCAAGGGCACGATGACCACCACCCACAGCTACACGGGTGACCAGCGCATCCTCGACGCCGCCCACCGCGACCTGCGCCGTGCCCGCGCCGCTGCCGTGAACATCGTGCCCACCAGCACCGGCGCCGCCAAGGCCGTGGCTCTGGTCTACCCCGAGGTGAAAGGCAAGCTCAGCGGCATCGCCCTGCGGGTGCCCACCCCCAACGTGTCGGTGTGCGACATGGTCTTCGAGACCGGCCGCGACACCAGCGCCGAAGAGGTGAACGCCGTGCTGAAGGCCGCCTCCGAGAACGGCATGAAGGGGATCATCAAGTACTGCGATCTGCCCCTGGTGTCGAGCGACCATGCCGGCACCGACGAGAGCACCATCGTGGATGCCGATCTCACCCTGGTGATGGGCGGCAACATGGTGAAGATCGTCTGCTGGTACGACAACGAGTGGGGCTACAGCCAGCGCGTGGTTGATCTTGCCGAGATCGTGGCCAAGAACTGGAAGTGATCTTCGGCTGACCACCTTCTTCGGCTCGGGTACCGCTTTTAATCGGTCCCCCGGGTCAGTCCCGAGCCGCCCGCAAGGACGGCTCTTTTTTGGGTGCTGGCTGGCGTCGAGGTGGCCCCTCCTGGCTGTTGCGCTTCAGCCGAAGTGGCGGTAACCGCCGCCCATGTCCAGCGCTGGCAGCCGATTGGTCTCTGCAGCCGTGCTGGCGACCCAGTCCACGAGAAGCTCGTCGCCGGTCCCCTCGGTCAGTTGGCCGATGCGCCGACAACCGGGGAGGCGGCCGATCAGGG
>Ga0194130_10000222_pt1 | contig 114771 bp, 87 predicted proteins | sample TA2KigsurfametaG_FD_160084 | JGI IMG/M metagenome (GOLD analysis project Ga0194130, IMG submission 160084) | Freshwater microbial communities from Lake Tanganyika, Tanzania - TA2015050 Kigoma 12 surface | ecosystem: Environmental > Aquatic > Freshwater > Lake | place: Tanzania: Lake Tanganyika... | reverse complement strand
CGTGAGCTGGGTTCAGACCGTCGTGAGACAGGTCGGTCCCTATCTGCTGTGGGCGCACGAAACTTGAGGGGATTCTTCTTTAGTACGAGAGGATTTGGAAGGACGTTCCTCTGGTGTTCCAGTTGTCGCGCTAGCGGCACGGCTGGATAGCTATGAACGGAACGGATAAACGCTGAAAGCATATAAGCGTGAAGCCCGCCCCAAGATCAGGTTTCGTAGGGCTTATGCCCGAAAGTCCCCTGGAAGACGACCAGGTTGATAGGCCGGACGTGTACGTGCAGCAATGCACTGAGCTAACCGGTACTAACGGACGAATGCTTGACCACTCGTATCGATTGCTTGCCATGAGCGCTTGCGGGGTTCTTCACGGATCCCCCAGGCCTGCCAGCTACCACGACCTTACGTATACCTGCCATCCCGCAAGGGGTGGAAGGACCGAATTTCCGGTGACGATATCTGAAAGGTCACACCCGTTCCCATCCCGAACACGGTAGTTAAGCTTTCAGAGCCGATGGTAGTACTAAAAGTGCGAGAGTAGGTATCGCCGGAATCTTTTTCGAGTGACCCCCGGGGCGAACGCCCCGGGGGTTATTTTTTTGGTGGATCAGGTGGCGCGGCCGTGGTCTTCGGCGGCGAGCAATCTGCGGATCGTCGTCAGTGGAAAGCCGACGACGTTGTCGGCCGCCCCGGCCACGAGTTCGAGTGGCAGACGCGCGTCTTGGAATCCGCAGGCGCCGGCCTTGCCCTGCCACAGCCCTGAGTCGAGGTACCAATCGAGGAACCCCTCGTCGAGCGCCCCCATCGCCAGGAGGCTCTCTTCGGTAGCGGTTCGGGGGCGATCGCCCGGCATGCGCCAGACGCACGCTGCCGAGACGACGCGGTGCCGTTTTCCCGACAGCGCCAGCAGCATCCGCCTCGCCTCGGCGCGATTTGAGGGTTGGCCAAGGGCGACGCCATCGACCTCCGAGAGCGTGTCGCATGCCACCAGCGTTCCGCTGACCCCCGTGGCAGCGACGGCATGTGCCTTGGCCAGCGCGAGGCGGGTGACGTAGGCCTCGAGCGATTCCCCGGCGGCCCGGGGGGGTTGGCCGGCCTCCACGCTCTCCGGGGCGGGGGCGACGGTGACCTCCCACCCTTCCGCCTCGGCGAGCGCCCGACGGCGCGGAGAACGGCTTGCAAGCACGATCGCCCGACGCGACGCTGTGGTCATGGCAACTGCTGGAAGGGGGGTCGAGATCCTGTTCGAGGATGACGCCGTGATCGGGGTGGTCAAGCCGTGCGGATTGGCGACCGCAAATGCCCGGCGCGGAGAGCCAAGCGTGTTCACGATCGTACGCCAACGCGACCGGCGTCCGGCGGTTTTTCTCGGCGTCGTCAGTCGCCTCGATCAGCCCGTTTCGGGGGTCGTGGTGTTCGCGCGAACGCCGGCGTCCGCCGCCGCGCTGGCCCGGCAGTTCCGCGAGCGGACCGTCGGCAAAACCTACCTGGCCGTCGTCGAGGGGCGCTTCCCCGGGATCACCGGGGAGTGGCAGGAGTGGATCGATCGCCTCGTTCCCGGCGAACAGGGCTCGGGAGGAGCGTCGCCGGTCGGGCCCGGAAGCGCCGCTGAGGGCTCCACCGAGGCGCGAGTGCGGGCCCGCGTTCTCCGCCGTGCGGGGGAGGTGTCACTGGTCGAGCTCGCCCCCACCACCGGGCGCAAACACCAGCTGCGGATCCAGTTGGCATCGCGCCGCTGCCCGATCGTCGGGGACCGTCGCTACGGGGCTCGATTGCCCTTTCCCGACGGCATCGCCCTGCATTCGCTGCGCTTGGTCTTCCGTCATCCCGTCTCGACGGAGACGATCACCCTGGCGGCTCCGCCGCCGGAGCCGTGGCTTCGAAGGTTTCCCGCCCTCGCACCATTTCCAGCGAACTGACGCCATGGCGACCGCCGGCAGCCACTCGGAAGGCGATGACGATCGCGCGGCCAGGCCGATCGCGCCGCCGCGTTTCCGGGCGATCGCGCTGGCCAGCACGCTGGTCGACCCGGCGGCGCTCGACGTCGCCGAGGCGGACATCCGTCTGATCCTCGACGAATCCCGTGTCGATCCCGGAAAGTGGGACAACGCCCTCGCCCAGCGGTTGGTCGAGATGGAGGTGCTGACTCCGTTCCAGGCGAAGCAAATGCTTGCCGGGCGGCGCAAGCTCACGCTCGGCCAGTACCGGATCCTCGAGCTCCTCGGTCAGGGGGGAATGGGGCAGGTCTTTCGGGCCGAGCACGCGCTGATGGGGCGGGAGGTCGCCGTCAAGGTCCTTCCCCGCGCGAAATCGACCCCGAACACCGAGGCCGCGTTCCGCCGCGAGATCCGCATGCTCGGCCGTCTCGACCATGAAAACCTCGTCCGTGCCCTCGACGCCGGCCACGACGGCAAGGTGTCGTATCTGGTGACCGAGTTGATCTCCGGGTGCGACCTCCGCAAGCAGGTGATCAAGTACGGGACGCTCGACGAGACGCTGGCGGCCTGCATCGCGGTCCAGGTGGCCAAAGGGCTGGCCTACGCCCATGGCCAGGGGGTGGTGCACCGTGACGTCAAACCTGGCAACATCCTCGTGTCCGACCAGGGGCGGGCAAAACTGCTCGATGTCGGTTTGGCGGGGTCGGTGCTCGAGGCGGAGTCGACGCGCCTCGGGAGGGTGGTTGGAACGATGGACTACATGGCGCCCGAGCAGATCCGTTCGGCGGATTCGGCGGGTCCTGCGGCCGACATCTACGGGTTGGGGTGCACGCTCTACTTCTGCCTCTCCGGGCAGGTGCCTTTTCCCGGGGGGACGCGCCAGGAAAAGGCACGGAGGCAGCTGCAGGACGAACCCCAGCCGCTGCACGATCTCGCGCCGACGGTGTCGAACCGCTTCTGTGCCCTGGTCGCGGAGATGATGCGGAAGGATCCCGCGGCCCGGATCGCGACCGCCAACGAAGCGATCGTGCGACTGTCGCCGTGGCTCGTGACTCCGCAGCCTCCGCTCCCGCGGACACCGCGCGGCCGGGGGCAGCGTTCCGAGCGGCCGGCCGGAGCCGTGCGCGGCTCACGGGCCAACGCGAGCCGGCGGTCGTCCGACTTCGACCAGCGGCTCCTCGACGAGGTCCTGTCCCCGGGCGCCCCCAGCGATCCCCAGGGGCTCGACTCCGGCACCGTCACGCCGCCGTTGCCGCTGCCCCTCGCACCGGTGCGCGCCCGTCGGCACGACCCGGGGATCGTCGAGGTCTTCAAAGACGCCCGGCGTTGGTTTTGGCGGACCGGCGTCGGGCGGATCACCGTCCGGCTAGAGCAATCGATCGCCATGGCCGGAACGGTGGGCACCGCCTTCGGGGTCGCGGTCTGGCTCGGGCACCTGGTTGCCCCGGTCCTGGCGGTCCGCGTCGTCGGTCAGACGTCGGCGGCGACGCTGGGGTGCACGGTGTTCGCCGTCCTGCTCGGCCTGCAGTGCCTCGTGGCCCTGTTTTCAGCGGACGGAGAGGGCCGGTGAACCGGGGCCGCCGCCCAGTGGCCGGCGGATTGACAGCGGGCGGAAATCAACTCCAATTCGGGCTCGTTGGAGCAATGGACAGGTAGCTCAGTTGGTAGAGCAACGGACTGAAAATCCGTGTGTCGCCGGTTCGATTCCGGCCCTGTCCACTTGAAGGTCGGCGGACGGCCCGGCTGCCGGCAGCGTGTTCCACGCGTGCCGCCGGCGTCGAGCGAGCCCCGCACATCCCGCCACCCGGGCGGACGAAAACCGGCGGACGAAAAAACGGAGGGCGATGCCCACCAGGACATCGCCCTCCGAATTCGATCCGTCGCGATCGCCCGCCGCCGCGGCTACCGATTTTTCGGTGTCGTCGGCACCGGTATCACCGGCCCCGGCGGCCCTCCCGACGACGTTGCCGACTCGTCACCTCTGGGCTTTCGTCACCTCTGGGCTTTCGTCACCTCTGGGCTTTCGTCACCTCTGGGCTTTCGTCACCTCTGGGCTTTCGTCACCTCTGGGCTTTCGTCACCTCTGGGCTTTCGTCACCTCTGGGCCATCGGTGCACCGCTTACCGGCCGACGGTCAACCCGCGGCCATCGCCTTCAGGCTCTTGAGCGCCCGCACTTTGACCTTCACGCTGGCGGGCTTCGCAGGACGGTCCTGCAGTTCGCCGGTGAACGGATTCTTGACGCCCTTCTGCGCGGGCTTCGCCGGAACCTTGACGCGGACGATCTTCACCAGGCCCGGGATCGAGAACACCCCGACGCTCCCCTTGACGGCCTTTTGGATCTCGCTGGTCAATGCCTCCATCACCGCCACGACGTCCTTTTTGGGAAGGCCCGTCGACTCGGAAATGCTCCTCAGGATCTCGGTCTTCGTCATGGGCTTGCTACCCGACTTCTTCGCCATCGCCACTGCCTCCACGGGAAAGGGACTATTGCTCGGTCGCGGCGGCAACCCGCCGCAGAATCGTGAAAATCGGCACAGTCGTGCCGAAAACGTGCGGAGATTAGAAGCACTGGAAAACAAATTGCAAACCAAAAGCGGCTTTTTTCCCGGGGAAATACTCGGGGGAGGGTGACGGCGTCCGGGGTAACGCGGCCCCGGAAACTTGCTCGCCAGACGGAGGCGAACCTAAGATGCGACGGTCGTTCGGCCCGCCGGACATTGCACGGAAAACCGCTTCACGCACGAAGCTGCGACGCTGCCGACCCGGGCGCAGGGGTGGATGGAATGCCGATCCACGCCGCGCACATGGGGTTTTCGAGGGGATTTATGGCACGTTCCGGCCCTCCGCGACGGGGGCGGATCGCCTTCGGTGACGGCCCGGCCGATCGGCCCGTGGGGAGCGATGCCCTTGCCGCCGGTGGGCAAAGCCATCCCTGGCCTTGGTCGACTCAGGCGACCGCGGGTAATGCCGAGGGTTTGCCTGGTCGCCGTCCCCCCGCTCCGGCGGTACGCCGCCTCGATACCGGGCTCGTCCCGCGTCCCCGTCCCGCCCTGCTGCGAGGCGGGTGCGAAGCCGGCGTGCAGCGCGTCGTGGCAGTGCTCAGTTTCGTCGCGTTTGCCGCGTTCACCGTCACCACGCCGGTCGGCGGCCGGGTGGCTCGTGCCGTGGACCTGGCGCTGGTGAACCAGCAGGCCGACGAGTCGGCCGACGACGACGCCGAGGAGGTCGCGGGCCCATCTTTTCCCACCGACCGGCGCCGTGAACGGCAACTGGATCAGGTGCGCCGGCTGGTCGCCGAGGGGCGCTGGAGCGACGTCGCCACACTCGCCGACGGGATCCTCGAATCCGATCAGGATTTTTTCGTCCGTCCCGCTGCGGGTGATGCCACGTGGCGGAGCGTCAAGAGCGAGGCGGTGCGGATCCTCGCCGGCCTGCCGGACGCCGGACGCAAAGCCTACGAGCTCCAGTTCCGCACGCGCGCCGAGCGGGCACTCGCCAAAGCCGTGGCCGACAACGATCAGGCGGCGATCGTCGCCGTGGCGCGGCGCTGGTTCCTCACGCCGGCGGGGCGCCAGGCGACGCTCCTGGCTGCGCTCGAGGCGCTCGAAGGGGGGCAGCCCCTGGCGGCCTCGGTGTGGCTCGACCGGCTCGCGGCGACGCCCGAGTCGTCGGCCTTGGAGCCGACGCTGTCGGTGCTCCGGTCGACGGCACTGTGGCGGGCCGGCGAAAAGAGCGCTGCCGCTGCCGTCCTCGACGCCAGCCGCGCGGCACGGCGCGGCGACGACCGCCGTGCCCCGCCGCTCCGCTTCGGAGGGCGCGACGTTCCCTTCGACTACGCCCCCGGCACCGCGGGCGAGTGGCTCGAGTCGGCGATCGGCCAGCCCCCGGCGGCCGCCGGCCGTCGGGAACGCGAGTGGTGGTTGCCGCGCGGCGACGCCGCCCGCAACGCCCTCGTCGAGGCATCCCGCCCCCTGCTGGCGCCGCGGTACCGCGTCCCGCTCACCCGACACCCCGAGGAGAGCCGCCTGCTCGAGCGCCGCCGCCGTCAGGCTGCCGACCGCGATCAGGTCCAGTGGCCCGCCGGCCTGCCGATCGCCGTCGACGGTCGTCTCGTCGTCCGTTCGACGCTGGGTTTGATGGCAATCGACTTCGTGACCGGCAAACGCGTGTGGCTGCAACCGGCGGGAACGACGACGTCCTTCCTGGAGACGCCCGACGAGGTCGTCGACGGGTTCGACGGGAGCGCCCGCGAGGAGCTCCCGGCGTCGGTGCGCGAGGCCTTCGAGGACGCCGCCCGCGGTGGGCTGGCCAGTGACGGACGGCTCGTGTTTTCAGTCGAGCCCGATCCGCAGGCGATCGCCGCCGACCAGGGGCGTCTCCAGGCCCGCTTCGACGGGCTCGGTGCGCCCGATGTCCGTGGTGGCAACGCACTGGTGGCGTACGAGATCGAGGGGCGCGGTCGCGAGGTCTGGAGGCTGCCGCGGGGGCCGGGCGAGCGCACGGCAGCCGGTGAACCGGCCCCGCCGGGCGGCAATCGCGAGGCGGGGGGGCGTGGCCATTACCTCGGCGCCCCGCTGCCCCTCGGCGAGCAGCTGTTCGTGATCGTCGAGGACCGTGGTGAGATCCGCCTCGACGTCCTCGACGGCGCGTCCGGTGCGACGCTCTGGTCGCAGCCGCTCACCGTGCTCGACGAGGAGCTCGGCTTCGATGGAGCGGTCGCGCGGCAGCGCCGCAATGCAGGGCTGTCGCCGTCGTATGCCGAGGGGGTCCTCGTCTGCCCGACCGGCGCCGGCGCCGTCGTCGCCGTCGACCTCGCCAACCGGACGCTGCTGTGGGCCTACGCCTACGCCGCGCGGGCCGACGTCGCCGCGGCCCAGCAGCTCCCCAACGGGCTGCGGATCCGCCGCGGGGGCATCAACGCCCGAATCCTCGTCAACGGTCAACTTCAGGTCGGTGGCCAGGCCCCGTCGCGGCCGACGGGGTGGCGCGACGCCGGGGCGATCATCGCCGAGGGGCGGATCGTGCTCACTCCCCCGGATTCCGAGGAACTGCACTGCATCGATCTGCGGAGCGGTTCGGTCGTCTGGCGGAAAGCCCGCGAAGACGCCGTGCATGTCGCCGGCGTCAGCGGTGGCGGCGTGATCGTCGTCGGCCGGCACGCCGTCGACGTCCTCGCGGTCGCTGACGGCACCTCCCGCCTCGCCGCGCCGGTGTCGCTGGGGAGTGCCGCCCCCAGCGGGCGCGGGATCGTCGCCGGTGACCACGTGTTCCTCCCGCTCGACACCCCCGAGGTGATCGACATCGATCTCGTGGCCGGTGAGGTCGTCGGGCGCTCCCCGGCACGGGGCGGATCCGTTCCCGGCAACCTTGTGGCGTACCGGGGCGAGGTGATCTCGCAGGGGGTCGATTCGATCGATGTGTTCCACCAGTCCGACGCGCTGGCCGACCGCCTCCAAACGGCCGACGGGCGCGGGCGCGCGGCGCTGTGGGGTGCCGAGCTGGCGCTCGACCGCGGTGACATCGTCGGGGGTTTGGCAGCGCTGGTCGCCGCCCGCGAGGGAGATCCGACGCGGATCCCGACGGCAGTCGTCGACGATGCCCTGTCGTTCGCGCTCACGCGGGACTTTGCCGCCGCAGCGCCCCTCTGGCGGCAGCGCCTCGCCGCCGCGGATGCCCCGCCGGTCGATCCTGCTGCCTTCGCACGGCAACTCCGGGTCGCTGCCGACGGCTACCTCAACGCGGGTGATTGGGCCAACGGCTGGTGGGTCTGCCGGGAGGCGATCGCCGGGGCGCTCGATCCGGCCGCCACTCCGGCAACGGGGCTGGTCGAAGACCCGGGCGATCGGCGTCTGTCGGTCGCCGGACCACGCTGGCTCCACGGTCGGCTCGCGCGGATCCTCGCCGCGGCCCCCGCACCGCTCCGCGACGAGATCGACCGGCACGTGGCGGCGAGCCTGGGGGCGATCGCGGCCGATCCCGACCCGGTCATCCGGACGGCGCGGCTCGAGAATTTCCTCGGCGTCTTCGGCGCCCATCCCGCGGCCGTCGCCGCCCAACGGGCACTGGTCGACACGCTCCGGGAGCGGCTCGCTGCCCCGGGCACGGGAGGGGCCGGCGGCACCGGAGACACGGCGCGCGGATTGGCGCTGCGGGCGGAATTGGTGTCGCCGTCGTCGGCCTCCATGGGGCTGCCGCCGATCGACAGCCGTCGTGCCTGGCCGTTGGGGAAGGTCGTCGAGCAGCGCTCGGCGGTGCGCGGCGGCGAGCAGGTGCGGCAGGTGCGGTTGATGGCGTTGCCGGTGAACGATTCGGGTGCCGGCGCGTTTCCGGGCCTCCGCCTCTGGTACGACATGAACCAGCCGCGGCTGTTCGCCGTCGACGGCGCCGGTCGCCAACTCGGCGATCTCCTCGAACGCTCGACGCGGCAGATCGGGATGCAGATCAATCCGTTGATCTTCGAGGCGGCCACGGTCGGCAGGATCGTGGTGATCCGCACCGGCCCGGTGGCGACGGCCTTCGAACTGTCGGGCGATCCGGCGATTGCCAACCGCCGGTTGTGGTCGCTCGCGGAACGCTCCGCGCTGGCCGCGGAACTGCCGCTGATCAACGTCGGGCGGACGATTGGCCGGGTCGTCCGCGCCGGGGCCGTGCCGCTCGGGCTGCAGGTCGTCGAGCCCGACATGGCAGCTGCCCGCGAGGAGGTGCAGCTCGGCCCGGTCTCGCCGCGGGGGATCGCCGTGCGGATCGGCACGACCGTCGAACTCCATGACCCGATTTCGGGCGCGGTGGTGTGGGAGCGGCGTCGCCTGCCCGCCGGGGTCGAGCTTTTCGGCGACGACGAGGTCATCGTCGCGGTCCCCCCGACCGGCGCTGGTGTCCAGGTGCTGGCGGTGGCCGACGGCCGCCTCCTCCACGAGCTCGATCTCCCGCCGCGTCACCAGCGGCTGGCGACGCGCGGCCGGCGGGTGGTGGCGATCGAGCCGCTGCCCGGCGGGGCACAGCCGACCCCCGGTGCGCTCCATGCCCGCGTGCGCCTCGTTGCCATCGATCCGCTCTCACGCGAGCGGACGACGCTCGGTGAGTTTTCCGGAACCGCGCTGGCGGTCCAGGTCGGCGGCGACGTGCTCGTGCTCGACCGCGACGGGACCCTCGACCTCCTCGACGTGGCCGCGGGCACGGCCCGGTGGCGGAAACGGCTGCCGCTGGGCAGCACCGCCCCGCGCTCGCTCCAAGCGCAGCGCTGGGAAGACCGGTTCCTCGTGATCGTCGGGCGCGATCCGTCGGCCGAGGAGCAGGCGACCGTCCAGCGCGCCGGGATGGTGATGCCGCTTCCCCAGGCGTCGCTCCTCGGCGACGCCCCCCTGCCCACGACCGGCACCGTCTGGGCGGTGGCCGCCGAGGATGGCACGCCGCTCTGGCCGGCCCCGGCCTCGATCCTCCAGCATGCGCTCCATCCGCAGCAGCCGGCCGCGCTGCCGATCCTCGTGTTCGCCCGGCAAATCCAGAGCCAGCGCGGCGCCGGTTCGATGCGGCTCAGCCTCCTGGCGCTCGACAAGCGCACCGGATCCGCCGTCTGCAACGACGACGGGATCGAGGTCCAGCAACCACATCTGCTGATGGGCTGCGACGTCACCGCCGACCCGGAGGCTCATTCGATCATCCTCGGCCACGGCTCTGGCGACATGGCCGACCGCGTGCTCGAATTCACCGGGCTGCCGATCGCGCCGCGACCGCCGTACCAGGCGCTGGGCGTGCAGCCTCCACCGCTCGACCTGCGCGGGAGCCTGCAGCGGTTGTTGGAACGGGCCCTCATCCCCGACGGTGGACCATGAACCGAGTGATCCGATCCCCGTCCGTGTCGGCCGTCGTGCGGGCCGTCGCCGTCGGTCTCCTCCTCCGGCTCGCCACACCGTCGGCGCTCGCCGCCGATGCGGTCGCCGACCAGTCGTCGAAGGTCGACCGGGTGGTGACCCGGGCGTTGGATTGGCTCGTCGCCAAGCAGTCCCGGCGCGGAAGCTGGGCAGCCAACGAGGGGCGCTACCCGACGGCGATGACGGCGCTGGCCGGGACGGCGATGCTGATGGAGGGCTCGACGAGCACCCAGGGGCGCTACGCCGAGCCGATCCGCAACGCCGTCGACTACCTCGTCAGCCGGTCACGGACCAACGGCCTGATCGGCGATCCCAAGACCGACGATCGCTACACCTACGGTCACGGCTTCTCGATGCTGTTCCTCTCCCAGGTCCTCGGCGAGGAGGAGGACGAGCGGCGCCGCGAGGAGCTGGTGCGCGTCCTCGAGAAGGCGGTCGAGTTTTCCGGGCGCGCCCAGACGCCCGACGGTGGCTGGGGCTACGTCAGCGCCAAGGATGGCAACAACTTCGACGAAGGGTCGACGACGATCACGCAGGTCCAGGGGCTGCGCGGGTGCCGCAACGCCGGGATCCCGGTGCCGCGCGAGATCATCGAGAAGGCGATCGGCTACATCCACAAGTGCACGATGGCCGACGGCGGCGTGCAGTACAGTTCCAAAGGGGGTGGCGGACGTCCGGCGATCTCGGCGGCAGCGATCGCCTGCCTGTTCAACGCCGGCGAGGAGGACGACACGCATGTCCCCCGGATGCTCGACTACGCCGAGAAGCACCTCGGTAACATCGCCAACAACGGTTTCGGCCACTGGCACTACGCCCATTTCTATTACGCCCAGGTCATGTACCGTGGAGGGGGGCAGAAGTGGGAGGGCTACCGTGATCAGATCGTCAAGCGCATCATCGGCGAGGCCCAGGAGGACCGCGACGGACTCCACTGGCCGCAGGGGTTCATCGGTCCGGTCTACACCACTGCCTCGAACCTGACGATCCTCCAGCTCGACAAGGGCACGCTGCCGATTTACCAACGCTGATCGGACGGACCGGCACGAGGGCCCGCGCGGGGGCTCCCCGCCGCCGTCGCCGGGCCGTTTTCCTCCTGGAGACACCATGTCGACGCACCCCGATGCCGCAGCGGTCGAGCGGCTGCACCTCGCCCACGACCGGATCCTCGAGCAGCTCTCGCGGGTGATCGTCGGTCAGCACCAGGTCGTCGAGGAGCTGCTGATCAGCCTGTTCAGCCGCGGCCATTGCCTCCTCGAGGGGGTTCCGGGCCTGGCCAAGACGCTCCTCATCAGCACGCTCGCGCGGAGCCTCGACCTGTCCTTCAGCCGGATCCAGTTCACCCCCGACCTGATGCCTGCCGACATCATCGGCACCGACGTCCTCGAGGAGGACCGGGCGAGCGGCACCCGGCAGCTGCGCTTCCTCGAAGGGCCGCTGTTCGCCAACGTCGTTCTCGCCGACGAGATCAACCGGACGCCGCCGAAGACGCAGGCGGCACTGCTCGAGGCGATGCAGGAGCGCCAGGTCAGCGTCGGGCGCACGCGTCACCGTCTCGCCGATCCGTTCTTCGTGCTCGCCACCCAGAATCCGATCGAGCAGGAGGGTACCTATCCGCTCCCCGAGGCGCAGCAGGACCGGTTCATGTTCAAGGTGCAGGTCCGCTACCCGAGCTTCAGCGAGGAGCTCGAGATCGCGCGGCGGACGACCGGCCAGCCGCTCGACGAGGCCCGCCCCGTGCTCAGTGCCGACGACATCGAGAGCCTGCAGCGGAGCGTGCGCGACGTCCCCGTCAGCGACCACCTGCTGCGCTACGCCCTGTCGCTGGTGCGCCAGACCCGTCCCGGCGAGAAGGGCGTGCCCGACTTCGTCTCCGACCAGCTGACCTGGGGGGCCGGTCCACGCGCCGTGCAGTTCCTCGTGATCGGCGCCAAGGCGCGGGCCCTGCTCCAGGGGCGCGATCACGTCGCGGTCGAGGACGTCCAGGCGCTGGCAGCGCCCGTGCTCCGCCACCGCATCGTGGTCGGCTTCGCGGCCGAGAGCGAGGGCGTCACCCCCGACGCGATCATCGGCCGGATCATCGAGAACACCCCGACCCGCGAGAACGAACTGACCCGCGATGCCCGCTTCCAGACGATCTTTGCATCCTGAGGCGATCGCCCGGATCGCCCGGCTCGAACTGCGCGCCCGCGCGGTCGTCGAGGGGGTTCTCACCGGTCTCCACAAGAGCCCCTACAAGGGGCAGTCGGTGGAGTTCCTCCAACACCGTGAGTACGTCCGCGGCGACGATCTGCGCCGGGTCGACTGGAAGGTCTGGGGCCGGCAGGACCGGCTGTACGTCAAGGAGTTCGAGGAGGAGACCAACCTCCGGCTGGCGCTGGTCGTCGACGGCTCGTCGAGCATGGACTACCGCTCCACCGCCGCCGGTCGGGAGCGGATGTCGAAATACGACTACGCCGCCACGCTCGCCGCCAGCCTGGCCTGGCTGGCGCTGTCGCACGGCGACGCCGCCGGCTGCGTGCTGTTCGACGAGCAGGTCCGGGCGAGCGTGCCGGCACGGACGCGCCGCTCCCAGCTCACCGGCGTCTGCGACATCCTCGAGGCTCCGCGGCAGGGCACGCGGACCTCGTTCCAGCCGGTGCTCCGCAGCCTCGCCGAGACGTTGCCGCCGCGCGGGATGGTGGTGATCGTCAGCGACCTGCTCGGCGACCGCGACGGGCTGTTCCGCGGCCTCCAGGTCCTCAAGCGCCGCGGCCATGACCTCGTCGTGCTCCACGTCCTCGACGACGACGAGATCGAGTTTCCCTTCGACGGACCGACGCGCTTCGAGGGGCTCGAGCTCCCCGAACACGTCACCTGCAATCCCCGTGGTCTCCGCGACGGCTACCTCGAGGCCCTCGAAGCGTTTCTCACCGAGGTCCGCCGCCGGTCGGCCGCGGCGGCGGCCGACTACACGCTGATCCGCACCGGCGAACCGGTCGACGGCGCGCTGGTGCGGTTCCTCGCCCGGCGTGCGAGCATGGCGGTCTGACGGCGGCGGAAGACCGCGAGAGGGGGATCGGTCCGGTGCCGACGTTCGACTTCACGTCTCTGCTGTGGTGGGGCCTGCCGCTGGCGGCCGCGCCGATCGTCATCCATCTGATCAACCTCCTCCGCCACCGGCGCGTGGAGTGGGCGGCGATGGAGTTCCTCCTCGCCAGCCAGCGGAAGTACCGGACGCGCGTCCTCCTCAAGCAGCTCCTCCTCCTCGCGCTGCGGGTCGCGGCGGTGCTCGGCCTGGTGCTGGCACTGGCGCAGCCGCGGTGGACGGCGCTGGCCGGGTGGCTCGCCGGGGCGCGGACCGTCCACCTGGTGCTCCTCGACGACAGCTACTCGATGGGGGAGCGCGGCGGTCCCGGCGCCGCCGACGGCGCCGTCGGCACCTGCTTCGATCGCGCCCGCGACGTGGCGGAGCGGGTCCTCGACGAATTGGCCGCCCGCGGCGGCGGGCAGGAGATCGCCATCGGCCGGTTTTCGCGACTCGTCGGGCCCGCACCGCCTGGCCCGGGAGCCGACGGGGCCGCCGCGCCGGTGGATGCAGCGGCGCCGGTGGCGGCAGGCCTCGACGGGCGGCTCGATCAACCGGCCCAGCGCGTCACCCCGGCGGTGGTGCAGCGGCTCCGTGAGCAGCTGGCGCGGCTGGTGCCTTCCGCGACGGCGATCGGGCCGGCCCGGGCGCTGGCCTTCGCGCAGGAATGGCTCGGCGGGCGGGCCGGCGCCGGCGAAGACCGGGTGCTGTGGCTGGTCAGCGACTTCCGCGCCCGCGACTGGCGCTCGGCCGAAGAGTCGACCGGTCTGCTCGAGGCACTGGCGGCGGCGGGCGTGCAGCTCCGGCTCGTCGATTGCGCGACGGCCGCCGACGAGCCGGGGGGGCCGGTCGCACGGGCCGACGCCTCCGCCAACCTGTCGATCGAACGGATCGAGTCGGTCGGCGGGGTGCCGGCCGCCGGGGTGCTGCTGCCGCTGGAAATCACCGTCGCCAACCGCTCCCCGCAGGCGGTCCGCGACGTCCTCGTCGACCTCCGTGAGGACGACGTCGCCCGCCCCGGCCTCAGGCTCCCCGAGATACCCGCCGGCGCCAGCGCCACACAGCGCTTCGAGGCCCGTTTCGAGCGCCCCGGGGCGCACGTCATCACGGCCCGCCTGCCCCCCGACCGGCTGCCGGGGGACGACGCGCGGACGGCCGTGATCGACGTCGTCGAACGGGTCGACGTGCTTCTCGTCGACGGCCGGCTGGCCGCGGCGGGGAGCGCTGCCACGGGGCGCGTCGGCGATGCCTTCTACCTGGCCGCCGCCCTGGCGCCGGGGGCCGGCGCCCCGACGGGACTGCGCCCGCGGATCGAGCCCCCGGCGGCGCTCGCGACCCTCGACCTCGCCGGATTCGACTGCGTTTGGCTGCTCGACGTCGAGCGGCTCGACCGCCCCGAGCGCGAGGCCCTCGAGGCCTACGTCCGCGCCGGCGGTGGGGTCGTGTTCTTCACCGGGCCGCGGACGCGGGCCGACGTCGTCAACGAGACGCTGTACCGCGACGGCGAGGGGCCGTTTCCGGTGCCACTCGCCGGCGCCGTCGACCTCCTCCCCGATCCCGCCTCCCCCGACAGCCCCGACCTGGTCGTCGAGGAGCATCCTGTGGTCGGGGTACTCGCCGGGCAGCGCAATCCGTTTCTCGGCGCGGTCCGCGTCGGGCGGTACGTGGCGGTGCAGCGCGGCCACGAGCCGCCGGCCGGCTCCGGGCTGCGGCGGCTGCTGTCGCTGCGCAACGGCGCGGCGCTGGTGGTCGAGCGCCCGTTCGGCGACGGGCTGGCCGTCGCCGTCCTGACCACCGCCGCCCCGGAGTGGAACACCTGGGCGCGGGGCAACCCGAGCTGGGTGGTGGTGATGCTGGAATTGGAGAGCCACCTCGCCCGCGCGCGGCGTGCGGGCACGGCGCTGGCGGTCGGTGATCCGGTGACCGTCGACCTGCAGCCCGGGGTCGACGGTGTCGAGGTGGACTTTCTCGTGCCCCCCGACGGCGTGGTCGTGCGGCAGGCGGCGACGCCGGTCGCCGACGGACGCCTCGCGGCCCGTCTCGAGCGGACCGAGACGCCGGGTGCCTACCGGATGCGCTGGCAGCGTGCCGACGGCAGCGAACGCGAGCGTGCCGTCGCCGTCAACGTCGATCCCGACGAAGGACGCCTGGAGCGCGTCGGCCGGGAGCGGCTGGCCACGGCGCTGACCGGGATCCCCCACCGCTACGAGTCGGCCGCGACGTTCCGCGGCGAAGAACAGGCCGCTTCCGGGGCATCGCTGGTCGGCCCGTTGCTCAAGGGCCTCGCCGTGGTGATGCTGCTCGAGCAGCTCCTCGCCTGGTCGGCCAGTTACCATCCCACCGCCGCGCGCCGCCGTCCGCCCACCGCCTGACGGCGGCCCCGGAAACGCCTCGATGCCCATCACCCCCCTGGTCGCCGTGACCGAGAGCGTGCAGCACCGCATCACCAGCGCCGTGGTCGAGGGGTTCTCGCAGTGGTGGCAGCTCCCCCTCCTCGTCGTCGTCGTGCTGGCGCTGGCGCTGGTCTCGCTGGCGATCTACCGGCGCGATGCCGCCGAGCTGCCGCGCGGGCTGGCCCTGCTGCTGGTGACGCTGCGGCTGGGAGCGCTGGCGGCGCTCGTCGCGGCCTACCTCGACCTCCGCCGGACCGCCGAGCACGAGATCGCGTTTCCCTCGCGCGTCGCCGTCCTCGTCGACTCCAGCGCCAGCATGACGCTCGAAGACGCGCCGGCCGACGGCGCCGAGGGCGCCGCCCCCGTGCGTTCGCGGGCCGAGGAGGCGGTCGAGGTCCTCGACGGTGGCGGCCTGCTGGCGGCGCTCGGGCGGCGGCACGAGGTGTCGCTGTGGCGGTTCGACGCCGATGCCGAGCAGGTCACGCTGCTGCCCGCGCCCGGCGCCGATGTGGCGCCGGCGATCCCCGCGGCGACCGCGGACGGCGCCGAGACGACCCCGCCGGCGGCGGGCTGGCGCGAGCGGATCAGACCGCTGGGGTTCGAGACCCGGCTCGGCGAGGCGCTCGGCGCCGTGCTCGACCAGGAGCGCGGCGAGTCGCTGGCCGGCGTGGTGGTGGTGACCGACGGGGCGAGTAACGGCGGCCTCGACGCGGCGGCCGCAGCCGCCGCGCTGGCCCGTGCCGGGGTCGCCGTCCACGCCGTCGGGGTCGGTGCCGAGCGCCTCCCCGCCAACGTGCGCGTCGCCGACGTCCTCGCCCCGGCCCGGGTCTTTCCCGGCGACCGCTTCGGCGTGTCGGCCTTCCTCCAGGCGCAGGGGCTCGAGGGAACGACGGCGCGGGTCGAGCTCCTCGAAGCGGAGGCCGACGACGCCGACGGCGCGGCTCCCGACGCGGGGCGCGTGATCGACACGGTCGAGACCCGGCTCGCCGCCGACGGCGAGCTGGCCGGGGTCCGCTTCGAGCTGCCGGGCCTCGGCAGTGCCGGCCGGCGCCGGCTCACGGTGCGCGTCGTGCCACCGGCCGGTGAGCGGAACCGTGCCGACGACGTGCAGTCGGCCGAGGTCGAGGTCGTCGACCGCGTCACCGAGGTGCTGCTGGTCGCCGGCGGGCCGACGCGCGATTACCAGTTCATGCGCAACGTCCTCCAGCGCGACAAGAGCTTCGCCGTCGACGTCCTTCTCGCCACGGCCCGTGCCGGTGCCTCGCAGGACGCGCGGCGGATCCTCGACGCCTTCCCCCCCACGCCCGAGGCGTTGTCGGCCTACGACGCCGTCGTCGCCTTCGACGTCGACTGGCGGCAGATCGACCCGGCGGCGCAGGCACGGCTGGAGCGCTGGGTGGCGCGCGAGAGCGGAGGGTTGTGCCTGGTCGCCGGTGGCGTGTCGATGGACGCCTGGCTCGGCCACCCCGACTGCGCGACGTTGCGGACGCTGCTGCCGGTGGAGCCGGCACACTCGGGGCAGTTGATCACCGAAGCCCCCGCCGGGTTCACCGATCCGCACCCGCTCGCGTTCACGCGCGATGGGCTCGACGCCGAGTTTCTCTGGCTCGCGGGCAGCCGGGCCGCCAGCGAGGCGGCCTGGCGCGGCTTTCCCGGGGTCTACGCCTGCTTCGACGCCCGTGAAGCCAAGCCCGGTGCCACCGTCTACGCGCGCGTGCCGCCGCTCGGTGACGGCCCGGCGGTCGGCGACGCCCGGCGCGAGGGACCGATCTTCATGGCGGGGCAGCTGTACGGCGCGGGCACCGTGTTCCACCTCGGGAGCGGCGAACTGTGGCGGCTGCGCGGCCTCGACGACAGCTTCTACGAGCGGCTGGTGACGCAGTTGGTGCGCCACGTCTCGCAGGGACGGCTGCTGGCCGGGTCGCGCCGGGCCCGGCTGCTCGTCGACCGCGACCGCTACGCCGTCGGGGCCGCGGTCGTGGTCCGCGTGGTGATGGCCGACGGCGATGCCGTGGCGGGGCGGGCGCTTCCCGATTGCCGGGCTGTCGGCCCCGACGGGGCGGCGGTGCGCGTGCTGCTGGCGGCCGAGCCGGGGCGTCCGGGGGTGCTCCAGGGGACGTTCGTCGCCGGTCGCGAGGGGAGTTGGCGGATCGACGTCGGCCTGCCCGACGGCGGCGAGCCGGGGGAGACGCTGTCACGGCGGATCCAGGCGCGTCTCCCCGACCGCGAATTGGAGCGGCCGCGCCTCGACCGTGGCGTGCTCGAGCAGGTGGCGGCGGCGACCGGCGGCACCGTCACGTTCCTCGCCGACGGGCCTTGGACCCCCGGGCGCGCCGGCGAGCTCGCCGCCCGGCTTCCGGACAGGTCGCGCCGGGAGTACGAGCCCGGCGTCACCGACACCAGCTTCAAGCAACGTCTCAACACGGTCCTCCTCGGAGTCGGGGTCGGGCTGTTGTGCACCGAATGGATCCTCCGCCGCCTCGTGCGGTTGGCCTGAACGAAACACCCCACTCCGACAGCCGTTCACGATGGCGACCGTTTCCCACTCCCCGTCCGACGGTCTCGCGATCCTCCGGGGCCTGCTCGCGACCGTGCGCCGCGCCGCACGCCGCTGGGTGTGGATCGAAGCGCTGGCCTGGGTCGGCCTGTGCGGCGGCGCGGTGTTCTGGGCGCTGCTCGCCTTCGACTGGGCGGTCGAGCCGCCTCCGGCGGTGCGCGGGATCCTGCTCGTGGCGGCCCTGGCGGGACTGGCCTGGCTGCTGTGGAGCAAGCTCGCCGTCCGCCTCGCCACTCCGCTCGACGACGGGCAGTTGGCGATGATCGTCGAGCGCGGCCACCCGGCGTTTCGCGACAGCCTCGCGACCGCGATCGACCTCGGCCCGCGCCCCCACCCCGAATGCGATCCGGTGCTCCTCGGCCGAACGATCGACGAGGCGGCCGCCGTCGCGCCCCAGGTCGACGTCGCCCGCTTGTTCCGCGGCGGAAACATCCGGGCACTGGCGCTGGCCGGAGTGGCGGCCACCGCGACGATCGCCGGGCTGGCGGTGGCGCGGCCGGCCGTCGCCGACGTCTTCGTGCGCCGCGTACTCCTGCTCCGCGACGATCCCTGGCCGCGGCGCACCCAGCTCGCGGTCGAGGGGTTCACCGACGGCGTCCTCAAGGTCGCCCGCGGGGCCGACGTCGACATCGTCGTCCGCGCCGACGCGACCCGCGCGGTGCCGCGCGTCGTGGATCTGCGCACGCGCGGCGCCGGGCGGTGGCAGACGGAGCGGATGGGGATGCGCGGCGGGGTCGCCGATGGGACGCAGGCCTTCGGGCACATGCTCCGGGGTGTCACGGAGAACCTCGACCTCGAGATCCGCGGCGGCGACGCCCGGATCCGCGGTCTTGCGATCCGCGTCCTCGATGCCCCGGCCGTGGCCGACCTGCGGATCACCTACACGCTCCCCGAGTACCTCGGCGGCGGACGGCGCGAGGCGCCGCCGGCACGGCTCGTGCAGGTGCCGCGCGGTTCCCGGCTCGAGATCGCCGCCACTTCGACCAAGCCGCTGCGCACCGCGCGGATCGTGGCCACCTCGACCGCCGGTGAGCGGCAGGTGGCCGCGCTCGAGGCGTCGGCCGGGAACGCCCCCGCCTCCAGCGTGGCCGGCGACGCGGGGGTGATCGACGAGGACCTCGCGGTCGCGATCACGCTGGAGGACACCGATGGCCTCGGCAATCGCGAACCGATCGGATTTCTCGTGACGGCCGTGCCCGACGCGGCGCCGACGCTCGCCCTCCGGCTCCGCGGGATCTCGACCGCCGTCACCCCCCGGGCACGGCTCCCCGTGGTCGGCGCGATCAGCGACGACCACGGCCTCGTCGCCGGCGCGGTGGTCGTGGAACGGGTCGCGGCGCCGGACGCCCCGGCCGCCGCAGCGCCATCCCCGGGGGCGGCGACCGAGCTTCCCATCGCCCGGGTCGGCGGCGGGGCGGCGCTGGTCGACATCACCGCAGAGAACGCGGAGACGGTGGCGCTCGAGCCGCTCGGGCTGTCGACCGGCGGGCGGATCGCCGTGGTCGTCCGGGCGACCGACGGCTGCGGCCTGCCCCCCGGGCCCAATACCGCGACGAGCGACGTCTGGACGCTGGCCGTGGTGTCGGCCGACCAGTTGATGGCGATGCTCGAGGCCCGCGAAATCCTCCTCCGCCGCCGGTTCGAGAGCGTCGTCGCCGATCTCGCCCAGGCCCGCGACCGCGTGGCGGCCGAGCCGGCCGCGGCCGCGCCGGGCGACGACGAGGAGGGGTTCGCCGTCGGCCGCCTCGGGGAGTCGGCCGCCCGGGCGGCCGGGGAGACGGGGGAGATCGCCGCCGCGTTCCGCGACATCCGCCTCGAACTCGACAACAACGCTCTGCTCACCCCCGAACTCGAGTCGCGACTCGTCGCCCGGATCGCCGATCCGCTCGCCGCGGTCGCCGCCACCGACCTGCCCGCCCTCGCCGCGGCCTGCCGCGAACGCGACGCGGCTCCCGCGGCGATCGTCGAACGGGCCGACGCGGTGCTGGCGCGGCTGCGGGCGATCCTCGATACGATGATCGAATTGGAGTCGTACAACGAGGTGCTCGAGCTGCTCCGCGGGGTGATCAAGACGCAGGAGGAGATCCGCGCCGAGACGCTCGAATGGCAGAAGCGCCGTGCCCGCGAGGCCCTGGAGCGACCCTGACATGAGTTTCCCCCCGGGAGTGGATCGGGCGGGGCCGGCGCGACCGTCGCTCCGCCTGGTCGGGCGGCCGGCGGCGGCGTTCGCCGTCGTGCTCGTCGCTGCCGCGACCGTCGCCTGCGGCCAGGAGACGCGTCCTGCCGCCGATGCCGGCGCGGCGCTCGTCGCCCGGGAGCAGGGGCTGCGCGACCAGTTCCGCGAGCTCGAGCGGACGTTCCTCCGCCTGGCGGACCTGCTCGCTGCCAGCGACCCGCGCCGCGCCGCCCTGTTGCGCTCGGCGTTCGAACAGTCGCGCGACGGCGAGGTCACCGAGCGCCTCGACGCGATCGTCGCGATGCTCGAAAAGGGGCAGCTCCTCAAGGCGGGCACGAGCCAGGCCGGGGCGATCGACAAGCTCCGCGAACTGCTCGTCCTTCTCGAGGCCGGCGACACCGACCGGCGCTTGAGCAACACCAAGGAAGAGGTCCGGCAGTTCCTCGCCCGCCTGGGCAAGGTGATCGCCCGGCAGCGCGATGTCGAGGGATCGACGGAGGCCGGAGCCGACGCCGAGAAGCTCGCCGAGCGGCAGGACGCGCTGGCACGCGACACCGAGGCCCTGGCGCGCGACATCGGCGGCTTCGCCAAGCGGCTCGCCCCGGCGACGCCAGGCGGGGCAGGGGAGGGGGCCGAGGCGAAGCAGCCCGGTGAGCAGAAGCCGGGCAAGCCCGGTGCCGGCGACGAGAACAAGCGCGACGACGCCGAGGGGGAGAAGAAAGACGCCGACGGCAGCGACGACGAGACTCCCGACATGCCGGCGGCCGACGAGCCGAAGGCCGATGCCGGGGCCGACGAGCAGGCCGAGGGGAAGTCTGACGGCAAGGGGGGGAAGCCCGAGGCCGGCAAGGGAAAACCGGCGGGCAAAGGCAAGCCGCAGCCGGGGGGCGAGCCGGGCGAGGGGGAAGGGGAGGAGCAGGAGGGAGAGCCGGGGGCGGACGAGCCGGCGCCCGAAGGGGACGACGAAGCCTCCCGCGCCGAACGCACGCGGCAGCGCCTCGGCGCGGCCGGAAGACGCATGGAGCAGGCCCGCAAGCGCCTCGACGAGGCCAACCGGCGCGGTGCCCGCGAGGATCAGGAGAAGGCGGTCGAGGAATTGGAAAGCGCCCGCGCCGAATTGGAGGAGATCCTCCGCCAGCTCCGCGAGGAGGAGGTCGAGCGCGTCCTCGTCCAGCTCGGCGCGCGGTTGCGGTCGATGCTGCGGATCGAGAAGGGCGTCTTGTCGGGCGCCGAAAAGCTCGCCGCCACGGCGGGCGACGGCGGCGCGCCGGCCGACCGCGAGCGCCAGGTCGAGGCGACGCGATTGGCCCGCGACCAAAGCCAGGTGGCCGCCGAGGCGACCCGGGCCTTGGCGCTCGTCCGCGACGACGGTTCCGCGGTCGCGATTCCCGAGGCGCTCGTGCAGCTCCACGACGACGCGGTCCAGGCGGCGGGCCGGCTCGGCCGCGGCGACGCCGGCACCACGACCCGCGGGATCATGCAGGACATCGTCGCCAACCTCGAAGAGATGATCGCCGCCCTCGAGAAAGCGCAGCGTGAGCAGCAGGCCCGGCAGAAGGGGGAGTCCGGGGGGAGGCCGGCCCAGCCCGGCGAGCAACCGCTCGTCGACAAGCTGGCGGAGCTGAAGATGATCCGCTCCCTGCAGATGCGGGTGAACACGCGCACCGGGAGGTTTTCGCAACTGCTCACCGACGGCACCGAGCAGGCCGAGGAGCCGGAACTGTTCGACGCGGTGCGGCGGCTCGCCGAGCGGCAGCGCACGATCGAGCGGGCGGCGCACGACATCGTCAGCGGCCGGACCGAATGACGGCCGCCGGACCCGCGGCCGACGGAGGATGCGTGGGCCGGCGCGGGGTGACGACGGTATGATTGACTCAGGTCCGGTGACGCGTCGCCATCTTCCGGCTCCGAGGAATCGTGCGATGAGAGCATCGTTGCAATCGGCCGGGACGGCGGCCCACGCCGCGGCCGGCGCACGCCGCTGGTTGGTGGCGCTGGTCGCCGGGCTGGCCACGGTCCCGGCTGGCGCCGCCGGGCCGGTCGCCCCCGGGGGAGCGGCCGCCGACGACACCCAGGAAGTCCGTCGCCAGCCGAGTTGGCCGGCGGCGACCCGGCAGCGGGCCGACGAATTGGTGGCGGCCTGGCTGGGCTCGATCGCCGATCCCGCGGCACGGGCCCGCGGCGCGGAGGCGTGGACCGCATCGTTTCCGGCCACCGACCTCCTCGACGCGGCGATGGCGGCGACCGGTGCCGTCGATCCGCGGGCGGCGGTGGCGGCCGCGTCGGTCGACGACCGACGCGGGCTGGCCGATCTGGCCTGGCTCGGCGAGTCGTCCGTCGCCCCCTTCGAGCGCGACACGCTGCGGGCCTGGATCGGTCGCGAGTTGGTGCGCCGCGACCGGTTCGACGAAGCCCTGCCGGTGCTGGCGTCGGTCGATCCCGTCGCCGCGGTCGACCCCGCGGCCGTTCTGTTCCACAGCGCTGCCTGCCAGCACTGGCTGCTCGACTCCCAGGTCGCGATCACCACGCTCGACCGGCTCCTCGAGCGGGCGGGTGAGATCCCGCTGCGCTACGAACGGGTCGCCCGGCTGCTCCGCGCCGACATGGCAGGGCTCGAGGACGAGTCGCTCGATCACATCGCGCGGCGGATGCGCGACGTGACCCGGCGGCTCGGTCTCGGCCGCGCCGGCGCCCGGACGCGGGCCGTCCAGGACGGTGTCATCGAGTCGCTCGACAAATTGATCGCGCGGCTCGAGCAGGAGCAGCAGTCGCAGTCAGGTGGCGGCGGGGGCGCGGGGTCGGGGTCGGGATCGGGGCAGGGGGGCCAACCGATGGACGACAGCCGCCCGGCCGGCGGCAAGGGGCCCGGCGAGGTGACACGGAAAGACCTCGAAGCGGGCGAGGGCTGGGGGCAACTGCCGCCGCACAAGCGTGAAGAGGCGCTGCAGCAGATCGGCCGTGAGTACCCGGCCCACTACCGTGAGGCGATCGAGCAGTATTTCAAGCGGCTCGCGGCGGGCGAGGAACAGCCGCCGTCACGGTAGCCGTCCGGCGCGCCCGGTGGGGCCAGGGATCCAGCGACATGCATGCGGCACTTCCTCGCAGTGGTGGCGGCGCAGTGGCGCCGCGCCCCGGGCTCTGGCCGACGCTGGCGCTTCTCGCCGCGGTCTGTGTGCCCCTGTCGGGCGCCGCGGCCGAGCCCCGGGTCGCGCTGACGCTCGTCGGCGGTGAACGCGCCGGCGGCCGCCTCCGGGCGCTGACCGCGACCGAGGTGGTGATCGACGACGGCACCGAGCGGCGCCTCCCGGTCGCGGGCGTTCGCCGTCTCGACATCGTCCGCGACGACGGCGCCACCGCCGCCGCTCCAGCCGGCAGCGCCCGTGTGTGGTTCACCGACGGCGGCTGGATCCGCGGCGACGACTTCGCGTGGCGTGCCGACAAGGACCGGGCGGGAGATCGGGTGGTCGCGGCGCTGGTCCGCGGGGGGCGCGAGTGGCAGCTGCCCGCCGACCGGGTGCTGCGGGTGGCATGGGACGCCGCCGCGCCGGCGGCCGATCCGCCCGAGCCGCCGTCGTGGCAGGCCGATCTCCCCGAAGACGCCGATGGCGATCTTCTCGTCGTGTCCGGCTCGGGCGAACCGACGTTCGTGCCCTGTGCGATCCAGACGGTGTCGGCGGAGGCGGTCACCGTGGTCGTCGACGGGGAGACGATCCCCGTCAAGCGCGCCAAGGTGATCGGGCTGGCGCTGTTCCGCCCGGCACCCGAGGCGGCCGGGCCACCCGCCGGCGCCATCGCCGTGGTCGTGCGCGGCGGCCGGCTGCTGGCGCGCCGCGCGGACTGGTCTGCCGACGGCCTCGTCGTCGACGGCAGCCTGACCGTGCCGGAGGAGGATCTGGTCGCCGTCGACTATGCCGTCGGCCGGACCGTCGACGTGGCGACGCTGACACCGGACCGCGTCGCGGTCGAGCCGTTTTTCGGAAACCTCGCGGCTCTCGAGGGGCTGGGGCCGTTCTTCGCCCCGCGGGCGCTGGCCGACGGGGCGCTGTTGGTGCGACCGCGGAGCGAACTGGAGTACCGCATCCCCACCGGGGGACGGCGCTTCCGGGCGACCGCCGTGCCGGCGATCGCCCGCGCCGTCCAGGGCGGCGTCGCGGTCGTCGTCCGGACCGACGATCGCGAAGTGTTTCGGGGCGTGGTCTCCGCCGCCGACTCGGCCACCGCCGCGCTGCCGATCGACGTCGATCTCACCGGCGCTCGCCGGATGGTGATCCTCGTCGAATTCACGTCGCCCGCCGATCAGGGATTCCCGTTGCGGCTCGAGTCCGCCGTCATCGACAGGTAGCCGACCGCCGCACCGTGCCGAGAGGGACCATGCAACCAGCGACAGCCTCACGGAGACGGTGCGACTGGCGCTCGGCGCGGGCGGTGCCCTGGCCGGCCCTTGTGGCCGTCGTCGTGGCGACGGCGACGGCCAGCCGTCCGGCGGCGGGCGCCGAAGCCGGCACGGCGCCCCCCGACTCGGTGCTCGCCGCGGAACGCGACCGCGTCGCGGTCATGGCCCGGGCCAGCGGTGCGGCGGTGGCGATCTTCGCCGGCGATGCGGGGGGCGGTTCGGGCGTGCTCGTCAGCCCCGACGGCTACGCGCTCACCAATTTCCACGTCGTCCAGCCCGCCGGCGTGGCGATGAAGTGCGGGCTCTCCGATGGACGGCTGTACGACGCCGTCCTCGTCGGTCTCGACCCCACCGGCGACCTGGCGCTGGTCAAGCTCGTCGGCCGCGACGATTTCCCCTGGGCCGAACTGGCCGACAGCGACACCGTCGCCGTCGGTGACCCCTGCTTCGCAGCCGGGAATCCGTTCCTCCTGGCGACCGACTTCCAGCCGTCGGTGAGCGCGGGGATCGTCTCCGGCGTCCACCGCTACCAGGGCCCGGCTGGCACGATCCTCGAGTACGCCGACTGCATCCAGGTCGACGCCGCGATCAACCCCGGCAACTCGGGCGGGGCGCTGTTCGACGCCCGGGGGGCGGTGATCGGGATCAACGGCCGGGCGTCGTTCGAGAAGCGCGGGCGCGTCAACGTCGGGGTCGGCTACGCCATCTCGTCGAACCAGGCGCGGCACTTCCTCGGCGCCCTCAAGGGGGGGCGGATCGTCGACCATGCGACCCTCGGGGCGACGGTCGCCACCGCGTCCGACGGGCGCGTGGTCGTCTCCGACATCCTCGAGAGCTCCGACGCCTACCGGCGTGGGCTGCGCTACGACGACGAGGTCGTGGCCCTGGCCGGCCGACCGGTGCGCACCGTCAACGCCTTCAAGAACGTCCTCGGGACGCTGCCGTCCGGGTGGCGCGTGCCGCTGGTCTACCGGCGCGGGGGGCAACGCCACGAGATCCTCGTCCGGCTCGCGGCCGTGCACGCCCCGGCGGAACTCGAGGCGATCGTCTCCGGCGAGGGGGGCCCGCGGCAGCGCCGGCGGACGCCCGGCTCGCGGCGGCCGCAGGCCCCGGGCGACGAGCCGCCACCCGATGAGGCACCGGCCGCTCCCGCCGCCCGCGAACCGCCCCCGCTCCCCGACGCGCTCCGCGGGCTCCACGAGGCCCGGCCGGGATTCGCCAACTTCCACTTCAACCTCGTCGAACGGGACCGTGTCGCGGCGGCGATCGCCGCCCGCCACCCGGTCGAGCGGCCGGCCGGGACGTGGCGCGTCGTCGGCCGCCTGACCGACAAGGAGGCATTCCGGATCGAGCTGGCGCCGGCACGGGCGAGCATCGATCTGCCGACGGGAACGAGCGCGATCGACGCCGCCGGTGAGCTCGACGCCAATCCCGCACCGCCGGGGAGCGGCGGGCTGCTGGCGGCACTGGTGCTGTGGCGGCGTCTGATCCTCGACGGCCCCCGGTCGCTCGGGCGCACCACCTACCTCGGCACGGTGCCGGCCGCGACGGCGGCTGGCGCGGAGCCGGCGGGCACGGCGATCCCGGTCTACGACGACGTCCTCGATGCGGCGGTCGGGGGGGTCGAGGCCCGATTCATCGTCGCCGCCGACGGTGCCGTGACCGGCATCGACCTGTGGACCGCCCCCGATGCCGAGCCGTGCGAAGTGCGGTTTGCCTACGCCGCGGACGGGGGCGTGGGCGATGCGGTCGGCCTGCCGCGGAGCTTCACCGTCCGCCATGCCGATGCCGCGTTCGGCACGTTCACGATCGACGAGGTGGTGGTCGAGCCGGCCACCGAGAACGCCGACTCGACCGGCCCGGCGGCGACCGCCGGAGACGGCGCGGGAGCGGAGCGATGAGCGACACCATCCAGGGACGCCCGGCAGGGGGAGCGGGGGCGCTTCTGGCGCTTGCCCTCACGCTGGCGCTGGCCGGTCCGGTGTCGCGCGCGGCGACGCCTGGGGAAACCATCGCCGGTGCGGCACGGGGCGTCGTCAAGGTCTACGGTGCCGGCGGCGTGCGCGGCCTCGAGGCGTACCAGACCGGGATCCTCGTCACCCCGGCGGGCCACGTCGTCACCGTCCTCAGCACGGTCCTCGACTCCGACACGATCGACTGTGTTCTCGACGACGGTCGGCGTTACCCGGCCCGGCTCGTGGGGGCCGACCCGGCCCGCGAGCTGGCTGTCCTGGCGATCGAGGGGGAGGACCTGCCCGCCCTGCCGCTGGTGGCCGATCTGCCCCGTGTCGCCCCCGGCACGCGCGTGCTCGCGCTCTCCAACCTGTTCGGCGTCGCGGTCGGAGACGAGCGCGTCAGCGCACAGCACGGCGTGGTCTCGGCGGTCGTGCCCCTCGAGGCGCGGCGCGGAAGCTACGAGGCCCCGTACCGCGGCACCGTCTACCTGCTCGACTGCACGACCAACAACCCCGGCTCTCCCGGCGGGGCCTTGATCGATTTCCGCGGCCGCCTGGTCGGCGTCCTCGGCAAGGAGCTCCGCGCCAGTGCCAGCGGCGTGTGGCTCAACTACGCCCTGCCGATCGACGAGGTCGCCAAGGCCTACGACGACATCGTCGCCGGCCGCGCCAGTGCTCCGGTGGCCGGCGGCGGAACACGCTTCGACCCGTCACTCCTCGGGGTGCTGCTCGTGCCCGATCTCCTCGACCGCACGCCGCCGTTCCTCGAGGCCACGCGTGCCGGTTCGGCCGCGGCCGCCGCCGGGCTCCGCGCCGACGACCTGCTGGTCGCCGTCAACGGGCGCACGGTGCCGTCGCGCCGGGCGGTCGAGGAGGCGCTCGGCGCCCTCGCCACCGGCGATCCGGTGCGGCTCACCGTGGTCCGCGGCGGGGCAATCGTGGAATGCGACCTGGGGCCGCGCCCGGCCGCGGGGGAGGCGCCGTGAAGGGACACTGGCTCGCGTCGTTGGCGCTGCTGCTGGCGACCGTCGTGCGGTCGGCGACGGCACAGGATCCGGCCAACGCCGGCAGCCTGGCGCTGGCGGAGGAGGAGGCGTTCCGGGCTGCTGCAGCCACGGTCGCGCCGGCGGTCGTGCGCATCGAGCCGGGGGTCGCGACGGCCGCGGTCGGCGCCGGCGCCGAGGCGGCACCGGCGACGAGCTTCTCGACTGGCGTCGTCGTCGGTGCCGAAGGCTGGATCGTGACCACCGCCTTCGCCGTTCCGGACGACGTCGCCGAGACGGTCGTCCGCTTCCCCGACGGCAGCCGCGCGGTCGGCCGGGTCGTCGGCCGTGACGAGGCACGGTCGCTCGTCCTGCTCCGCGTCGAAGCCCTCCCCGCGGGCTGTGCGCCGCCGACGGAGTGGGTGCGCCGCGCCGACCTGGCGGTCGGGCAGTGGACGATCGCGCTGGGGCGCGGCTGGGACAGCGCGACGCCGGGGGTCGCAGTCGGCATCCTCTCGGCGCTCGATCGCTCCTGGGGGCGCAGCGTGCAGACCGACGCCTCGGTGTCGCCCGCCAACTACGGCGGGGCACTGGTCGACATCCGCGGCCGGATGATCGGGATCCTCGCCCCGCTGCCGGCCGACACCGCCGGGATGAGCTCGGGCACCGAGCTGTACGACGCCGGGATCGGGTTCGCCGTTCCCTACGAGGATCTCGTCCGCGTCCTGCCGCGGCTCCAGGCGGGGGAGACGCTCCGTCCCGGGATCATCGGCATCGGCTACGCGTCGCGCGACGCCGTCAACGGGCCGGCACGCGTCGCCGTGTGCCGTGCCGGCTCCCCGGCCGCGAAGGCGGGGATCCGCGCCGGCGACCGGATCGTGTCAGCCAACGGCCGGGCGGTGACGCGCGTGGCCGACCTCCGCCACGTGGTCGCTCCGCTCTACGCCGGCGATCGGCTGGAACTGGAACTGGAGCGCGGCACGGGCGACACGGCGACCGAGAGGATCGCCGCCAGCGTCGAGCTGGTGGCGCGCTTGCCCCCGTGGCGCCGCACCGTCCTCGGGATCGTGCCCACCCGCGAAGTGCCGACGGCTGCGGCCGACGGTGCCGCGGAACCGGCGGCCACCGGGATTCGCGTCGGCTGGGTATGGCCCGACGGGCCGGCGGCCGCGGCCGGTGTGCTTCCCGGCGACGTCGTCGTGGCGGTCCGTCCCGTCGAGGCCGAGCGTGCCGGCGAGCGGCTGGCCCTCGCGGCGCCCGCGCAGTTGGCCGGCTTCGTCGGCGGGCTCGAGCCAGGGAGCAGCGTGATCCTCGAACTGAAGCGCGACGCCGCGCCGGTCGAAGTCACGGTCGTGACGACCGTCGCCCAGGCCGGCGTGCCCGCGGACGTCCCGGTGACGGAGGCCGATCCGGCCGCCGTGCGCGTCGTCCGCCTCGAGGCGCCGGAGCTGCCCGAACCCGTCCTCGCCGTCGTACCCGACGGCGCGGCCACCGAACCGCTCGGGGCGCTGGTCTGGTTCGATCCACCGCGCGGTGCCGTCGACGCCGAAGGGGCGTTGCGAACGTGGCGGACGGCGGCCGCGCGGCACCGCGTCGCCGTGCTCGTGCCCGGATCGTCGGACCCGCAGCGCTGGGGCCGGGCCGACATCGGCGCCGTCGCCCGGGCCCTCGACAGCCTGCGGAGCCGGCGCGCGATCGACCCCAGCCGGGTGGCCGTGGCCGGGAACGGAGCCGGAGGGCAGTTCGCCTGGCTCGTGGCGGAGCGGCTCGGGCCGGCGGTGCGCGGCGTGGCCCTCGTCGGCGCGTCGCTGCCACGGCAGGCGACCATCGAGCCGGCCGAGCCGGGGCGCAGCCGCGTCGTCCTGTTCGGCGGCAGTGCGACCGAACCCCACCTTCGCGACGCCGACCGCGAACGGCTCACCGCCGCCGGCTACCCCGTCGGAACGCTGCCCGGTGGCGACGGCGGTGACGCCCCCGCCGAGAATCTCTGTGCGTGGGTCGAGGCACTGGGCGTCCTGTGAGCGGCGACGGGGACGAGCGGGACGATCTCCCGCGGATCCTCTGGGCCGACGGCCACCTGCTGGCAATCGACAAGCCGGCGGGGATGCCGAGCGTGCCGGCGCGCAACCCCTACGACCCCCCCGCCGCCGCCACCGTCCTGGCCCCGGCCTGGGGCCCGCTGGAGGCCGTCCACCGCCTCGACCGCGAAACCTCCGGCATCCTTCTCCTGGCGCGGACGGCGGCGGCCCGCCGCCGGCTCGGCGCGGCGTTTGCCGAACGGACGGTTCGCAAGGAGTACGTCGCCGTGGTCGACGGCCGTCCGCCGACGCCAGCTGGCACGCTCCACCTGCCGCTCGGTCCCGATCCCGACCGCCCGCCACGGCAGCGCTGCGACCCGGTCGCCGGACGGCCGTCGACGACGCGCTGGCGCTCGCTGGCCACGTCAGCGGAGCAGACGCTGCTCCTGCTCGAGCCGCTCACCGGGCGCTCGCACCAGCTCCGTTGCCATCTCGCCTGGCTCGGCGTTCCGATCGTCGGAGATCCGCTCTACGGCCGCGGCCGGCCCGTCGGCCGCCTTCTCCTCCACGCGGCGCGGATCAGCTTTCCCCATCCTGTCGACGGCACGACGCACACGTTGCTCCTGCCGGCGTGCTTTCCCCCAGACGGCGCGCCGTGGCACGCGGCCGACACGCTCACCCCCGCGCCGTCGGCCGCAACGCCGAGGCGCTGACCTGCTGCCAGTAGCGTGAAAACCGCCCCAGGTCGCGTACGCCCGCGGCGTCGACGAGCTGTGGCCGGTCGACCACCTCGACCGGGAGCACCGCGGCGATCGCCCCGGCTTGGCGGCGCAGCCGCGGGCAGGGGGTGTCGGTGAGGGCGACGCCGTCGCAGCCGTGGGCACGGGCGTGCCGGGGCACCTCGACGGTCGGATCACCGCGCACGACGTCGATCGACCCGATGTCGGCGAGGCATTCGAAGAGGAACCGCAGCCGCGCCGGCGACGGCCGCTCGGCGGCGAGCCACTCCGGATCGATGATGAACAGCCGCGGCGAGTCGGGGTAGCGTCGCGGCGCCGGCGCCGTCTCCGCCGCGGCATCGAGCGTGACCCATACCAGCGGTCGCCGCGGGGCCGTCGGCAGCGCGGGGCGCCACGGCCCGCCGGGAGGGATCCGCAGCGCCGGGCGCTGAGCCGGCGCGCCGTCGAACAGCCGGCCGGCGAGGTCTTCGTAGCTTCCCTCGAGGTCGCAGGCGCCGGCCACCGCGCAGCCGCGGCAATGGCGACCGGCGGTGAACGACTCGAGGTTTTCCCGATTGAAGATGTAGGGTTTGGCGGCGAACGTGCCCGCCACCCACTGCCACGAGAGGTGATTGGAGGCGGGATCGCCGTCGAGGAGGTGGGACAGGAACCAGTCGGCTCCCGCCCGCCAGTCGATCCCGCGGACGTGCACCAGCCAGCTCGCCAGCCACATCCGCTCGTGGTTGTGCAGCCAGCCGTCGCCGCGGAGCCGCCGGGAGAAATCGTCGATGCAGGCCAGGCCCGTGGCGGCGTCGCGGACGTCGTCGGGAAGCCGCGTCGCCGGCTGCCGGCGCGGCACCGCGGCCGGGGCCTCGATCGCCCTGCCGATCCGCGCGCCGAGGGCACCCTGGACCCGCAGCCAGTAGTCGCGCCACGCCAGCTCGCGCACCAGCACCAGGGCGTCGTCGGCGCGCGTCACTCGGGCCAGCGCCGCGTCGCGAACCTCCGCCAGCCCGAGGACCCCGTGGCGGATCCAGGGCGACAGGGAGGTCACCGCGCCGTCGACGTGATTGCGCGTCGCGGCGTAGCGGGGCGGATCGATCGCCTCGACACGCTCGAGCGCCGCCCCCCGGCCACCGCGGAAGCGCCGCGTGCCGTCCCCGCCGGTGTCGGGGCCGACGTCGGAAACCAGCGCGAGCCACGAATCGATCGGCGCTGAAGGCATGTCAGGGAGCCCACGAGTGTCGGAGTCAGACGTGCATCGTTCCCGGGCAACGGGCTGCCGTCAAAGTGGGCGGCGGCATCGCGAGCGGTCCAGATCCGTCGTCGGGGCCAGGGATGATCCCTCGGTGTGACACCGATTCCCCGGCCGTGCCGGCGACCGTCCGCCCGGAACGATCGACGGCCGCCGATCGTGGCACGACGTTTGCTGAATCGATGAGGTGGTGTCCCGCGCGGCTTCGGCGCCGGTCCGTCGCGATCCATTAGGATGCCCCAACGGCTTGGGTGGGCAAACCGCCTAGCTCGCCCAGGCCGGGGCATGCCCGGCGGGATGGAACCCCGTCCCTCCGGGCATGCCCCTCGAGGCATTGAGCGTCCGCACCGTGAAACTGATCATCGCGATCATCCAGCCCGATCGTCTCGAGTCGGTCAAGGAAGCGTTGTCCCAGGTCGAGGTTTTCCGCCTCACGGTCCTCGATGTCCAGGGATTCGGCCGGCAGCGCGGCCATGCCGAGACCTACCGGGGCCACGAGATCGCCGTCAACCTGCTCCGCAAGGTCCAACTGCAGATCGCCGTCAACGACGCCTTCGTGGAACCGACGATCGCGGCGATCATCAAGGGGGGGCGCACCGGCGAGCAGGGGCAGATCGGCGACGGCAAGATCTTCGTCATCCCGCTCGAGGAATGCGTCCGGATCCGCACCGGCGAGCGCGGCGGCGAAGCGATATAGTTTTCGCGCGGAACGAGCCCTCCCTTGCCTCGTTCCGCTTGGCCGTCCGGTGGCGACGCCAAGGGTCGCCACGGCCGGCGGCCGCCGCGTCCGGCGGCGGGAACGTGCGGTCGGAGGCGTGAGGGAGCGTCGGGAACGAGCCTTCCCTGGCCTCGTTCCGCTTGGCCGTCCGTGGTCGGCGGCGACGCGGTCGGCGTCACACGCGCTGCGGGTGGATCCGCGGGCTCGGGCCGAGGGCGATGCGGTTGACGGCCGCGAGAAACGCCTTCGCCGAAGCCTCGAGCGAATCGGTCGAGACGCCACGGCCGCGGTGCAATTCGCCCCCGTGCTCGAGCTCGACGGTCACCTCGGCCTGGGCGTCCTTGCCGACGGTCACCGCCTGGACGCGGAAGTCGCGGCAGGTCGTGACGATCCCCGTGAGCTTCTCGATCGCCAGGAAGATGCCGTCCACCGGGCCGTCGCCGGCAGTGATCGTGACCGCCTCGGCCACGCCGTCGTGGAGCACGCGCAGCTCGACGGTCGGGATCGCGCCACTGGCGCAGGAGAGCGTGTAGCCCGCGAAGCTGAACTGCTCGGGAAGGGCCGCGAACTGCGACTCGCACAGCGCCGCGATGTCGCCGTCGTAGATCTCCTTCTTCCGGTCGGCGAGCGCCTTGAATCGATCGAACAGCGTCTGGAGCTGCTCGGGGCTGAGCTGGTAGCCGAGCGACCGTGCCCGGTCGGCCAGCGCCGCCCGGCCGCTGTGCTTGCCGAGGACGAGGTCGGTCTTCTCGAGGCCGACGTCCTCCGGCCGCATGATCTCGTAGGTCCGGCGCTCCTTGAGCATCCCGTCCTGGTGGATGCCTGCCTCGTGCGCGAAGGCGTTGCGGCCGACGATCGCCTTGTTGCGCGGGACGCGGATCCCGGTGATCGTGGCCACCAGGCGGCTGGTCGGCACCAGCCTCCGGGTGTTGATCCCGGTGGCGCAGCCGTAGGTGTCGCAACGCGTCCGCAGCGCCATCACGACCTCCTCGAGCGAGCAGTTGCCCGCCCGCTCGCCGATGCCGTTGATCGTGCATTCCACCTGCCCGGCCCCCGCCTCGACGGCCGCCAGGCTGTTGGCCACCGCGAGGCCGAGGTCGTCGTGGCAGTGGACGCTGATCACCGCCCGATCGACGTTCGGCACGCGGGCCCGGAGGGCGGCGATCACGCCGTGCATCTGCGTCGGCGTCGCATAGCCGACGGTGTCGGGGATGTTGACGGTGGTGGCGCCGGCGTCGATCACCGCCTCGACGACACGGCACAGGAAGTCGATCTCGGTCCGCGCCGCATCCTCGGGGGAAAATTCGATGTCGGCGCACAGCCCGCGCGCCCGGCGCACACCCGCGACGGCCCGGGCGACGACCTCGTCCTCGGTCATCCGCAGCTTGAATTCGCGGTGGATGGCACTGGTCGCGAGGAACACGTGGATCCGCGGCCGGTCGGCGGCCCGGAGCGCCTCCCAGGCGCGGTCGATGTCGCCGTCGTTGCACCGCGCCAGGCCGCAGACGGTCGTGCCACGGACCTCGCGGGCGATCGCCGCGACGCTCTCGAAGTCTCCCGGCGAGGCGATCGGGAAGCCTGCCTCGATGATATCGACACCGAGTTGCACCAGCGCCTGCGCGATCTCGAGTTTCTCCGTGAGGTTCATGCTCGCGCCGGGCGACTGTTCGCCGTCGCGAAGGGTCGTGTCGAAGATGCGGACGGGACGGAGTTGGCTCATGGCGGCCGCGGCACTGCGGGGGGCGGGACAGCCGTGCAATGTAGCAGCCGCGGCGGCGACGACGCAGTCCGGCGCGATCCCGGTGGTGGGGGAGGGCGAACGCGGCCGAAGCTAGAATGGATGTCGGTTCCCCGCCCCTTTCGTCACGTCCGCGCCGATGTCCACCGTCCCCTCGTCGCCGCCAGCCGCCGTCGCTCCGCACGCCGCCGCCGACGGCGGCCGGCGGCCGGACCGCGCTGCCCTCGGGCGGCAGGCCGCGTTCGCCGCCACGATCGCCGCCTGTGGGCTCGCCTGGTGGTGGCTGGCGACGCATCACATGGTTCCCCCCGAGCACGACGCGCCGGCCGCCGCCCCGGCCACGGACGTCGCTGCGGGCGACGTCGTCGTCCTGCCGGCCGCCACCACCGGCATCGAGGTCGCGGCGGTCGGCCTGCGGTCGCTCCGCGGCCACCTCACCGTCCCCGGCCGTCTCGACTACGACGCCCGCTACCGCCTCGATTACGGTGCCCCGGTCGACGGCATCGTGTCGCGCGTGCTCGTGCAGGTCCGCCAACGCGTCGCGCGTGGCGATTCGCTCGCCGAGATCTCCAGCCCCGACGTCGGCACCGCGCGTGACGACATCCGCCGCCGCGAGGCCGACCAGGAGATCGCGCGGCATGCCGCCGAGTGGACCGAGACGATCGCCGGCAACGTCGATGCCCTGCTGGCCTACCTGGCACGGCGGCCATCGCTGGCCGACGTCGAAGCGGCCTTCGAGGGGCGCGTGCTCGGTGCCTACCGCGAGGCGATTCTCGGCGCTTATTCACGCCTCGTGTTCGTCGAGAAGGTCAGCGACAGCACCGCGCAGCTCGGTGCCGGCGGCGTGCTCTCGGGGCGGATCGTCGAGGAGCGGACCAGCAACCTCGAGGTCACCCGCGCCAATTACCTGGCCGCCTGCGAGGAAGCGCAATTCGCCGTCCGGCAGAAGCGCGACCAGGCCCGGGCCGAGCTGGCCCAGGCCGACCGCCTCGTCCAGATCGCCCGCGAGAACCTCCGCACGCTCGTCGGCAGCCGGCTCGATACCGACGTCGGCGGTCGGGGGTCGGGCACGGTGACGATCGAGGAGGAAGGAGAGGTGGGGACGGGCGCCACGGGGGCCACGAACGGCCTCAGCACCCTCGTGTTGCGCACGCCGTTCGACGGACTGGTGGAAGACGTGTTCGTCGCCCGCGGGGAGCGCGTCAAGGCGGGGGACAGGATGTTCGTCGTCGCCGACACCGGCACGCTGTGGGTCCGGGCGCAGATTCACGAGCGCCAGTGGACGACCGTCGAGGTCGCCGAGGGGCAGGAGGTGCGCGTCAAGGTCCCGGGGGCCGGCGACCACGACACCACGGCTCGGGTCAGCCACGTCGGCGCGACGGTCGAAGCCGATTCGCGGAGCGTGCCCCTCGTCGCCGAGCTCGAGAACGACGACGCCCATTACAAACCGGGGATGTTCGTCTGGGTCGATCTTCCCCAGGGAGAGCCGCGCGAGGTGCTCGCCATTCCGGCGGCCGGGGTGATGCGCCACCAGGGCGAGGCCTTCGTGTTCGTCCCGGCGGGGCGCGACGAAGAGGGGCGGCCGCGCTACCGGCGCGTCGGGATCACGACCGGGATCGAGGAGGGGGGCTACGTCGAGGTCACCCGCGGGCTCGCCGCGGGGGACGAGGTGGTGACCACCGGGGCGTTCACGCTCAAGAGCGAACTGCTCCTCGAGGACGAATCCGCGCCCGGTGCCGAGGGCGGCGGTGGCTGACACATCGGGGAGCGGCGCCGCGTGCTGACCGGCATCATCGAGTGGTCGTTGGCCAACCGGGCGCTGGTCATCGCCCTGTTCGTGCTGATGGCCTGCGCGGGGCTGTTCGCGGCGACCCGGATCCCGGTCGATGCCGTCCCCGACCTGGTCAACATCCAGGTCCAGGTGGTCACCGAGGCGGGCGCGCTGCCGCCGGTGGAGGTCGAGCGCTCGATCACCTACCCGGTGGAACGTGCGGTGAGCGGGCTGCCTGGCATCGAGGAGATCCGCAGCGTCTCGCGTCTGGGGATCTCGGCGGTGACGGTCGTGTTCCGCGAGGGGACCGACATCCTCCGCGCCCGCCAGCTCGTCGCCGAACGACTCCCCGAGGCCGCGGCCGGCATCGCCGTTCCCGGGGCCGAGCCGAAGCTCGGCACCCTGAGCACGGCGCTCGGCGAGATCCTCCAGTTCGAGGTCCGGGGAACCGGTCACGACCTGATGGAGCTGCGCGGCATCCTCGAGTGGGACATCGCCCCGGCGCTCCGCGAGGTGCCGGGTGTGACCGATGTCAACAGCCACGGCGGATTCGCCAAGTCGTACGAGGTCGAGGTCGATCCCGACCGGATCTCCTCCCACGGCATCGCGCTGGCCGAGGTGCTCGCGGCGCTGGAACGCAACAACGCCAGCACCGGCGGCGGGTATGTCGTCAAGCATGGCGAGCAGCGCTTCATCCGTGGCCAGGCGCTGCTCGGCGGCGTCGCCGACATCGAGCAGGTCGTCGTCCGCAGCCCCCCGGGGGGCGTTCCCGTGCTGGTCCGTGACGTCGGCAAGGTGACGGTGGCGCCGCTGCCGCGGCAGGGAGCGGCGAGTCGCGACGGGCGCGGCGAGGTCGTCACCGGAATGGTGATGATGGTCCGCGGCGAGAACGGCCGCCGGGTCGTCGCCGCGGCCAAGGAACGGCTCGGCGAGATCGGCCGGACGCTCCCCGCCGGTGTCACGCTGGAGACGATCTACGACCGCTCCGACCTCATCGCCCGGACGCTCGACACCGTCCTCCACAACCTCGCCGAGGGGGGGCTGCTGGTGGTGGTCGTGCTCCTCGTCCTCCTCGGCAATCTCCGCGCCGGGCTGATCGTCGCCTTGGCGATCCCGCTGTCGATGCTGTTCGCCGCCAACTGCATGTGGGCGGCGGGGATCCCGGCGAGCCTGATGAGCCTCGGGGCCATCGACTTCGGGCTGGTCGTCGACAGTTCGGTGATCATGGTGGAGAACTGCGTCCGGCGCCTCGGCCACGCCCCGCCGGGGTCGTCGCGGCTTGCAGTCGTCGTCGATGCCGCGGTCGAGGTCCGCGGTCCGACGATGTTCGGCGAGTTGATCATCGCCATCGTCTACCTCCCGATCCTGTTCCTCCAGGGGACCGAGGGGAAGCTGTTCCGGCCGATGGCCCTCACGGTGCTGTTCGCGCTGGCCGGGTCGCTGGTGATCTCGCTGACGCTGATGCCGGTCCTCGCCGCGACCGTCCTCGGGCGCGAGGAGGAGCGCGAGCCGTGGCTGATGCGCGTCTTCCACCGCTGCTACCAGCCGCTGGCGCGGCTCGCCGTCGGGTATCCGGTGCTGATCACCGTGGCGGCGGCGCTGCTGGTGGCGGCCACGGTCCCGGTCGCGCTCCGCCTCGGGGCTGAGTTCATGCCCCGCCTCGACGAGGGCGACATCCTCATCGAGGCGACCCGGCTCCCCAGTGCCACGCTCGAGGACGCGGCGCCGATGACGGCCCGGATCGAAGCGCTCCTCGGCGCCTACCCCGAGGTCCGGACGGTGTTCTGCAAGACCGGTCGGCCCGAGATCGCCAACGACATCATGGGGGTCCAGCAGACCGACATCTGGGTGATGCTCCGGCCCCACGGGGCGTGGCCGACGGGCGTGACCCGCGAGTCGCTCGTCGAGCGGATGGCCGCAGACCTCCCCGCCGCGGTCCCCGGCGCGACCTTCGGTTTCAGCCAGCCGATCGAGATGCGTGTCGACGAGCTGGTGGCGGGCGTCAAGGCGGACGTCGCGGTCCTCGTCTACGGCGACGACCTCGCTGCCCTCGGCCGCATCGGCCAGCGGATCGAGGGGCTGCTGCGCGGCATCAAGGGTGCCGCCGACGTCCGTGCCGACTGGCAGGCCGATGTGCCGACCCTCCGCGTCGACGCGCGCCGTGATCAACTCGCCCGCCACGCCATCGACGGCGTCGAGGTGATGGAGGCCGTGTCGGCGCTGGGGGGGATCCCCGTTGGCGTGATCTACGAGGGACGGCCGCGCTATCCTCTCGTCGTCCGCTATCCGCGCGCCTGGCGCGAGGACGAGACGCTGCTCCCGCAGATCCCGGTGGGGACGGCCAAGGGGCGCCCGGTGCCGCTCGGCGAGCTTGCCGACGTCCGCATCGAGGAGAATCCGCCGAGCATCGAGCACGAGAATTCTCGGCGGCGGACGTTCGTGTCGGCCAATGTCCGCGGGCGCGACGTCGCCAGCTTCGTCGCCGAAGCGCGGCAGCGCGTGGCGGAAGGGGTCGCCTTGCCCCCGGGGTACACGATCCGCTGGGGAGGTGATTTTGAATTCCTCCTCTCCGCCAGCCGCCGGCTGGCGCTGATCACGCCGCTGGTGCTCGGCCTGATCGCGCTGCTGCTGTACACGAGCTTCAAATCGCTGCGGCTGGCGGCCCTGATCTTCGTCGCCGTGCCGGTGGCGGCCTGCGGCGGTGTCGTCGCCCTGGCGCTGCGGGGGATGCCGTTCTCGATCTCGGCCGGCGTCGGCTTCATCGCGCTGTTCGGCGTGGCCGTGCTCAACGGCCTGGTGTGGGTGGCGGGGGCGGAACACGCCCGGGCCGACGGGCTCACGCCCCGCGCCGCCGCCCTCGCCACGGCCGAGGCCCGGATCCGCCCCGTCCTGATGACGGCGCTGGTCGCCAGCCTCGGGTTCCTGCCGATGGCCCTGGCGACCTCGGCCGGGGCGGAGATCCAGCGGCCGCTGGCGACGGTCGTGATCGGCGGGATCGTGACCTCGACCCTGCTGACGGCTCTGGTGATCCCGGCGATCTATCCCTGGTTCGCCCCGCCGCGCTCGGCCGAGCTTCCGGGATGAGGCGACCGCGGCCGCCGCGCGGTACAACTGCCGGCCGACCGGGGGCTGCATGACGCTGCGCGAGTTCCAGGCACTGATCCGCCGCATGTATCACGACAAGGACGCCGCGCGCGGTGTCGAGGGGACCTTCATGTGGCTCTCCGAGGAGATCGGCGAGCTGGCCGGAGCGCTGCGCTCGGGCACCAAGGAGGAGTTGGCGCTGGAATTCGCCGACGTGCTCGCCTGGCTGGCGACGATCGCCAATGTCGCCGACGTCGATCTCGAGGCGGCGATCGAGCGCAAGTACGGGTCGGGCTGTCCGGGGTGCGGGCAGCCGGCATGTGTCTGCCCCGATGCGGAGAAGCCATGAGGGGGAGCCGTCGGGCCGGGTCGCCCGCGACGGCGCCCGGGCGTGCGGAGGCGCGGGGGAGACGCTCTTCCCGGCCCGCCGGCGCGCGGTGCCTGGCCGTGGCCGTCGGTGTGGCCGTCACCGCGTTCCTCGGCGCGGGGTTGGCAGCGTGCGGCGCCGAGGGCACCGATCGGGTCACGGTCGGTCTCGCCGGCGCCTACCGCACAGGGAGCTGGACCCCGGTCGTCGTCGAAGTCGCCGCCGGGCCGGCGGACGAATCGATCGCCGTGTGGGCCGAGGATCCGGACGGTCAGGCTGTCCGCTCTCCGCCGATGGCGCTGGAGACGACTGCGGCCGGCACCCGCCGGGCACGCGTGCGGATCCGGCCCGGTCGCCCCGCCGCGCCGCTCCGCGTCGACCGGATCGGCGCCGACGGGCGCGCGGTCGCCGGCACGACGGTCGATCCGCCGCGGGCGCTCGATTCGTCCGAGCGGCTGATCGTCGTCGTCGGCGACCTGCCGATGGCAAACCGCGCGGCGCGGTTGAGCGTCCGCGAGGGGCGCCCGCGGGTCGTGTCCGTCGCCGATCCCGGTTCCCTGGGGACCGAAGGACTCGATTTTTCCGCTGCCGACGTGATCGTCGTCTGCGGGCGCGCCGTCGCGGCCGTGGGCGAGGCCGGCGCACCGGGCCTGGCGGCGATCGACGAGTGGGTCCGCCAGGGGGGGCAGCTCGTGCTCGTTGCCGGCAAGAGTGCCGGCGAGCCGTCGTTCCGCACGTCGCCGGCGGCGGCTTGGCTCCCGGGGCCTCAGGGACGGTCCGGCACGGTGGACCGCTTCGTGCCCCTCCGCCGCGCCGGGGCGATCGAGACCTATGCCCATTCCGCCCGGCCGCTCGACCGGGCGCTGCTCGACGGCGTCGAGGTGCCGTTGCTGGCCGACTCGCGGTCGCTCGACGGTGTGATCGAGGCCTACGAGGGATCGGCGCCTGGCGACCTGCCGCTGGTGGTCCGCAGCCCGCGCGGCTTCGGCACCGTCACCTGGGCCGGGGTCGACATCGATGCCGGCGGGATGCGCGAATGGCCGGGGACCGAGCTGATGCTGCTCGAGCTGCTCGGCGGCCCGCCACCCTCGCGGACCGCCGGGCGGACCGGCGAGTCGGCCGTGCAGGGGCAGGACCTCACCGGCCAGCTGCGGGTCGCGATCGACCGCTTCGCCGCGGTCGCTCCCGTGCCGTTCCAGATCATCGCCGGGCTGTCGATCCTGTACATCGCGTTTCTCTACCCGTTCGATTGGTGGCTCGCCTCGGGGGGGCGCCGCGATGGCCCGGCGGGTCGCGCGCGGGGCTGGGTGGCGTGGCTCTCGCTGCCCGTCGGCGTGGCCCTGTTCGCCGCTGCCGCCTGGGGGATCGGGCAGCGGTGGAAGGGAACGTCGTGGCGTTCGTCGCAGACCGATCTGGTCGACGTCGACACCGTGACCGGAGCGTTTCGCGCGCTGTCGCTGGCGGGGATCTGGTCGCCCGCCAACGACACGCTCACCGTGACGGCGGCACCGTCCGCGGCGCTCCCCGCCGGCCCTCCGCGGCTGGCTGTGTCGTGGCTGGCGGCGTCGGGGCGCGGGATCGGCGCCACCGATGCCACGACGAGCCACCCAGGGCTGGCGACCGGCGACTATTCGGCCACGGCGGCACTCGACGGCCTCGACGGCGTGCCGGTCGCCGCCCACTCCAGTCGGTTGTTCGAGGCCACCTGGAACGCCGCGACGACCGCCCCCGTGGTCGCGGCGACGCTGCGCCGCGCCGGCCCCGGCGCCCTCCGCGGGTCGGTCGAGAACCGCCTGCCGTTCCCCCTCGGCGGGTGCTACCTGGTGCACGCCGGGTGGATGTGGGACGTCGGCGACCTCGCTCCCGGCGGCCGCTTCGAAGCCTTCTCCGGCCGCAGCCCGCGGTCGTTCGTCGCCGGCCTCACGCGCCGGACGACGGTCAAGGATCGCGAGGTCAACGAGCGCTGGGACATCACCAACCGCGACCCGCTCCGGATCCTCGAGATCGTCGGCTTCCACACGAAGGTCGGCGGCAGCGGCTACACCGCGCTCGAAGCCGGTCGGCTCGGCCGCTACGACCTCTCGCCGCTCCTCGACGTCGACCGGGCGGTGCTCGTGGGGCGGGGCCCGGTGGGCACCGCGTGGCGCGAGCTGGCGGCGGAATCGGGGGCGATCGGCGACCGCGAAGCGGACGGCGCGGCCCTGTGGCGGATCGTGATCCCGGTCGCTGGAGGGGTGCCATGATCGAGACGGTCGACCTGACGAAGAAATACGGCGACTTCGCCGCGCTCGAGGCCCTGACCCTCAAGCTCGAGGAGGGGGACCTGTTCGGATTCATCGGCCCCAACGGCGCCGGGAAGACGACCACGATCCGGATCCTGGCGACGCTGCTGGCGCCGACGTGGGGCGAAGCCTACGTCTGCGGGCACTCGATCTACACCCACCCCCGCGAGATCCGCCGCGCCATCGGCTACATGCCCGACATCTTCGGGGTGTACGACGACATGCGCGTGATCGAGTACCTCGAGTTCTTCGCGGCCGCGTACCGGATCGAGGGGGCGGAGCGGAGGCGCGTCGCCGAGCGTTCGCTGGAACTGGTCGACCTCTCCGTCAAGCGCGACGAACTGGTGACGAGCCTGTCGCGCGGGATGACGCAGCGGCTCGGCCTCGCCCGGGTGCTGCTCCACGACCCGCAGGTGCTGCTCCTCGACGAGCCGGCCAGCGGGCTCGATCCGCGGGCCCGGATCGAGATGCGCGGTCTCCTCAAACGGCTCCAGGGGATGGGGAAGACGATCCTCGTCAGCAGCCACATCCTTCCCGAGTTGGCCGACATCTGCAATCGCGTCGGGATCATCGAGTACGGCCGGTTGCTGGCGTTCGGCGACGTGCAGGATCTCCTCGCCCAGGTCCGGGGCCGTCCGGTGATCCGGTTCCGCGTCGCCGGTCCCCCGGCCGCGGCGGCCGCGATCCTCGAGCGCTGCCCGGAGGCGGCCGCGGTGGCGGTCCGCGACGGCGAGGTGCTGGTGACGTTGGCCGAAGGGGTCGGCGAGCCGTCGGCGCTGGCGGCCCGTCTGGTGGCCGAAGGCCAGCAGCTGCTCTCGATGCGTGAGACCGACGTCAACCTCGAGACGGCGTTTCTCGAGATCACCCGCGGCCGTCTGGGCAGGCCGTCGGAGGAGGCGCGGGCCGAGGAGCGACGGGCCCGGGGGTGAGCCGGCGGACGGCGGGGGTGTAGACTCCCGGCGGCGGCCCGGAGCAGGGGCGCCTCGGGGACGTGCCATCAGGGAGGATCGACCATGCCGCATGCCGTTCGTCATCACATTTCCCCGCCGTGGTGTGTCCGGCCGGCGCTGGGGGCATGCCTGGTGGCGCTGGCGGGCGTCGCGGTCGGGGCCGGGCTGGCCCGTCCGGCGAACGCTTGGCAGGGGCCGCGGCCGGAGCAGGGCAGGGGAGCGCCGCCGCGTCCGGCGGGCGACGCGCCCGCCCTTCCCGACACCCCCGAGGTGACCCTCGGCTACGCCCTTGGCCTGCAGATCGGCGGCCAGATGGCGGAGGACTTCCGCCGCCCTGAAGCCGGCATCGATATCGCCGCGTTGGTCGCGGGATTGAGCGACGCGCTCCTCGGTCGTCCTCCGCGGATCGGGGAGGAGAAGGCGTTTGCCGCGTTGACCGCCTACGAGCAGAAGCTGCTCGCCCAGCGCGAGGCGTTCGAGAAGCGTATGGCCGAGGCGGCGGTCGCCAACAAGGCGAAGGGCGCCGAGTACCTCGCCGCCAACGCCGCCAAGCGCGGGGTGGTACGGCTCCCCAGCGGATTGCAGTACGAGGTCCTCGTCGAGGGCAAGGGGCCGAAGCCGACCCCCGATGACGTCGTCTCCACGCGCTACCGCGGGACCCATGTCGACGGCACGGTGTTCGACCAGACCGAGGCTGCCGATCCCCCGGCGACGGTCGCCATCAAGGGCGTCGTACCCGGCTGGCAGGAAGCGCTGCCGCTGATGAAGGTCGGTTCGAAGTGGCGGCTCACGATCCCCGCCGAGTTGGCCTACGGCGAGCGCGGTTCGCCGCCGGTCATCGAGCCCAACGAGGTTCTCGTGTTCGAGATCGAGCTCCTCGCGATCGAATCGCCAAGCGCGATCCCGCGCCCGTAGCCGCCCGTGGAAAGTCCGGAACCCGCACGATGCCCCGTTTCCCGTCGAGCGTGTGCGCCGGCGCCCTCGTGGCATTGGCCCTGGCGTGGGGGGGCGCGGCCGGCCGCGGGCAGCCCCCGGCCGGCGGCACCCGCGCCGACGGGGCCGGCGGCGACCGGATGCGGCAGGTCCGGGAGCGGATGGTGCGCGACGACCTCGTCGCCGGCGGGATCACCGACCAGCGCGTGCTGGGGGCGATGCGCGACACGCCGCGCCATGAATTCGTGCCGGTCCCGCAGCGCCAGCTGGCCTACGTCGACATGGCCCTGCCGATCGGTGAGAAGCAGACGATCTCCGGGATCTTCGTCGTCGCCTACATGACCGAGCAGCTGGCGCCGAAGGCCACCGACAAGGTGCTCGAGATCGGCACCGGGAGCGGGTACCAGGCGGCGGTGCTCTCGCCCCTGGTCGACACCGTCTACTCCATCGAGATCAACAAGACGCTCGGTGACCGGGCGGCGCGGACGCTCGAACGGCTCGGCTACGCCAACGTCGTCACCCGCGTCGGCGACGGGTTCGCCGGTTGGCCGGAGCACGCGCCGTTCGACAAGATCATCGTCACCTGCTCGCCGGAGGACGTGCCGGCGCCGCTGGTGGAGCAGCTCGCCGACAGTGGCCGGATGGTGATCCCGGTCGGGGAACGCTACGAGCAGACGCTCGTCCTCTTCACCAAACGCGACGGGCAGTTGGTGCGCGAGGCCCTGGTGCCGAGCCTGTTCGTGCCGATGACGGGGGCCGCCGAGGAAGCGCGGAAGGTCCAGCCCGACGGCGCCCACCCGGCGCTCGAGAACGGCGGGTTCGAGACGGTGCTTCCCGGGACCGACGTCCCGACCGCCTGGTACTACGGCCGGCAGGCGAGCCTGCAGCAGGGGGACGATGCTCCCCAGGGAGAGCGCTACCTGCGGATCACCAACGCCGAGCCGGGGCGCCCCGCGCAGATCTTCCAGGGATTCGCGGTCGACGGGCGGGAGGTCGCGCGGCTCTCGCTCGTGGCCCGGTTGCAGGGGGAGGCGCTGCGCGACGGTATGTCGGCCGACGAGGCGCCGGCGCTGGCGGTGCAGTTCTTCGACGAGAAGCGCTCGCGCACCGGGCGGGCGCTGGTGGGCCCGTGGCGCGGCACATTCGGGTGGCGTGAGGTGAGCGGGTCGGTCCCGGTGCCGGGGTGGGCGCGCGAGGCGATCCTCCAGGTCGGGCTGCTCGGGGCGACGGGGCAGCTCGACGTCGACGACGTCCGGATCGATGCCGTCCCGCGGTGAGCGGGAAGTGCATCGGCATCCGCGGCGGGCCCCCGGTCGGACACCGGAAAAACCTCGGTGAACGCGGCCGGTGGCGGCGCTCGTCGTCGGCGTTCGCGGCCGGTTTTCGTGGTGCCGTTCGCAGCGATCGTGACGGTGATCCGGCCTTCGGTGCCGCCCTACCTGACGCGTCGGGCTCGCCATCCACCGGTGGGGTGTCGACAAAGTTGACCCAGTCCGGACAAACTTCTTGATTTACCCGAATTACGAATTATGGTTGGGCCGCGAGAGGTACCGGCAGCACGATCGGCGGAAACGCCGTCCCCGTGATTCCTGTCGCCGCCGATCGCAGTCGCCCGGTTGCACGTCGCCCTCGTCCTTCGTTCTCCACTGTTCATCCCCCTCTTTCGCGGAGATTGTCTCTGATGGTCATGCGTCACTGCTTCCGTCATACGGGAGTCATCACTTTTCTGGCGGTCGCGGCCATGGCCTGCGACGCACATGCCGGGTGGCACAACCGATACCGTGCGGCCTACGGATCGGCCGGCAGCTCCGGTGGTTCGTCGGGCGGCAGCTCGGGCGGGAGCTACGGCGGCTCGTCGGGCGGCAGTTCGGGCGGCAGCTACGGCTCGTCTGGCGGTAGCTACGGCTCGCACGGTTCCTACGGCAGCGTCGGCGGTCACTTCGCCGCCAAGCGGGCGTGGCGGTCCTACCGGCACTCGCTCCACCACGGCTCGTACGGCTCGTCGGGCGGGAGCTCGGGTGGCGGTTGCGGCGGCAGCTCGGGCGGCAGCTACGGCGGGTCGTCGGGCGGTGGTTCGGGCGGCGGCTCGTACGGGTCGTATGGCTCGTACGGTGGCTACGGCCCGGCGCCGGCCTACACGTCGGGCTATTCCAGCTATCCGTCCGGGACGGTGATCGGCGGCGAGCAGATCATCAGCGAGGGTGCGGTGTACGGCAGCCCGGTGTACGACGGTGGTTCGGCGATCGAGTCGGTCCCCAGCTCCGCCCCGATCATCGACAGCTCCTCGGTCGAGCCGACGGTTCCGGCCGACGGCGCGATGCTCGTCGTCCGTCTCCCGGCCGACGCCGAGGTGTTCGTCAACGGCTCGAAGACCGCGGCCACCGGATCCCTGCGGCGCTACATGTCGCGCGGTCTGGAGTCGGGTCGTGAGTACGACTTCGTCGTCAAGGTCGTGACCAAGCGTGACGGAGAGCCCCGCGAGGAGACGAAGGTCGCCTCCCTCACGGCCGGTGGCCGCGAGCAGCTCGACTTCACCGCGTTGGTCGCGGCCCGGGCCGCCCGGAAGACCAGCCTCACGCTCCGCGTTCCCGCCGAGGCCAAGGTGTGGCTCGCCGGCAATGCCACCGTGTCGCAGGGCGAGGTCCGCGTGTTCGAGACCAGCCAGCTGACCGACGGGCAGGCCTGGCGGAACTACGAGATCCGCGTCGCCACCGTCGTCGACGGCCGCGAGCAGGTGGTCTCGAAGACGATCGACCTGATCGGCGGCAGCACCGTCGATCTGGAGCTCGATCCGGCGCTGCGGACCGCCTCCGCCGCGGCCACCGCCGCGGTGCGCTGAGGCTCCGGTCGGCCAATCGCGTCCCATCCGACTCCCGCGCGGCCCGCGCCGCGCGGGAGTCTTTTTTTGCTTTGTCAGGTTCTGCTTTGTCGGGGCCCGGGAGACGGTTGTCCGGCTTCTGCGGCGTGCCGGTGCGGATTACAGTCGCGTCGGCCCGCGCGTCGATGGTCCCTCCAGAGTGCCCCGATGGTCTCCGCGCCCGCCGCCGCCGCGCCCTGGAGCCGACCCGCCCGCGTCGCGGCGTCGGCGGCGATCCTCGTGTACCTCGTGGCGGTCGTGGTGCCGCCGCTCGCCGGCCCGCCCCCTGCCAGCGACCTCGCCCGCGTGCTGATCCAGCCGCTGCGTCCGCTGGTCGGGACGCTGGCCCTCGGCCACGGCTACCGGTTCTTCGCCCCCAACCCGGGCCCCGGGCACTCGCTGCGCTATCGGGTGTCGCGGTCGGACGGGTCGTCGCTCGCCGGCAGCCTCCCCGACGCCACGGCCGACCGGCCGCGCCTCCTCTACCACCGCCGCTTCATGGTCGCCGAGAAGATCGCGGCGCTCGTGCCCCCGGCCGACGCGCCCGACGACGTCCGCCAGCGCGCGCGGGGCGACTGGCTGCCGCTGGTGCGTGGCGTCGCCGGCCAGGTGCTCGAGCGCCATCGCGGCGTGGTCGTCGAGATCGAACTCGTCGAGCACCATCTTCCCGGCCCGGAGGAGCTCGGGGATCGGCCCGCGGGTGAATCCGCCGGGGCAGGGGAGGGGGAGGCGCCCGGTGGCGACGTCGTCGTGCCCTTGGGCACGTTCACCTGGCAGGACGCGCCCGGCGGCGCCGGGGTGGCGCGATGAAGAGGGGCCTTGTCGCGAGCCCCGACGTGATCCGCGGGCCGTGGAGCCCCGCCGACGCGGCCGTCGCCGAGCCGGGCTGGATCGGTGCCTGGCGCGATGCCTGGAACCGGTTCTGGTTCACTCCCGCCGATCCGCTCCCGTTGGTCGTGGTGCGGATCTGCACCGGCTGCCTGCTGGCCTGGGCGAACCTCGTGTGGCTCGCCGACGCGCCGGCGTTTTTCGGTGACCAGGCCTGGTTGCCGCCGGCCGACGTGTGGCGCGTCAACGATCAGCCGTGGCAGTGGAGCTGGTTTTTCTCCGCCGGTGGCCCGTGGGGCGTGCGCGGCCTGGCGGCGCTGGCGCTGGTGGCCGCGGTCTGCCTGGCGGTGGGGTTCCTCACGCCGCTGGCGGCGCTGGTGTCGTTCGTCGGCCTGGTGAGCAGCGTCAATCGCGCGCCGCTCAACGTGTTCGGTCTCGACGACACGCTGGGGATGCTGCTGGTGCCCCTCGTCGTCGGGCCGGCCGGGGCGCTGGCGAGCGTCGATCGCCGCCTGTGGCCCGACCGGACGGCGGCAGCCCCCTCCGTCCGCGCCAACGTCGCCCTGCGGCTGTTGCAGGTTCACCTCTGCGTCGTCTACGGTTTCTCGGGTTGCGCCAAGCTGCTCGGCGCGAGCTGGTGGGAGGGGACGGCGCTGTGGGGGGCGGTCGCCAACGGCCAGTACCGGACGCTCGACCTGACGTGGCTGGCCCGCCATCCGCTCCTCGTCAACGCCCTCACACTCGCCACGCTCTTCTGGGAGGTCTCCTATCCGGCGCTGGTCTGGCCGCGGCTGACGCGCCGGCTCGCCCTCGGGATGGCGGTGGCCGTCCATCTTGGCATCGGGCTGGCGATGGGGATGATGGAGTTCGGCCTGGCGATGATCACCGCCAATCTGGCGTTCGTGCCGGCGGCGGTGTTTCGGCGTCGGTCGGCCAACCATGCCGCCCCGGAGCGGGTTCCCCAGCGTGTGAGGAGCGTCTCGTGATCGACACCATCGCCGTCGTCGGCGCCACCGGCGCCGTTGGGCGGATCATCGTCCGGCTGCTCGTGGAGCGGGCCTTTCCCGCCCGACGGATCAAGCTGCTGGCCTCGAAGCGGTCGGCGGGGGCCACGCTGTCGGTGGCCGGCACGAGCCTGCCGATCGAGGAGTTGACGCCCGAGTCGTTCGCCGGCGTCGAGATCGCGATCGGCAGCACCCCCGACGAGGTCGCCGCCGAGTTCGTGCCCTGGGCGCTGGAGCGCGGCACCGTCGTCGTCGACGAGAGCGGGCAGTTCCGCATGCGTCCCGACGTGCCGCTGGTGATCCCCGAGGTCAACGCCGCGGCGCTCGACGGCCACGACGGGCTCGTATCGAGCCCCAACTGCTCGACGACGCAGTTGGTGATGGTGATGAAGCCGCTCCACGACGCCGCCCGCGTCCGCCGGGTCGTGGTCAGCACCTACCAGGCGGTCAGCGGGGCGGGGCTGGCGGCCACCGACGAGCTCCGCGGGGCCACCGCCGCCTGGCTCGAGGGGCGGGCCGAGCCGCGCGCCGTGTTTCCCCATCCGATCGCCGCCAACCTCATCCCGCAGATCGGCTCGCCGAAGGGGGGCGGGTCGACGAGCGAGGAACTGAAGATGGTCCTCGAGACGCGGAAGATCCTCGGCGACGAGTCGATCGGCGTGTGTGCGACCTGCGTCCGGGTGCCGGTCGGCAACTGCCACAGCGAATCGATCCTCATCGAGACAGAACGCAAGCTGTCGGCCGCCGAGGCACGGCGGCTGCTCGCAGCCGCGCCGGGGATCGTCGTCGTCGACGAGCTCGAGGCGCGCAGCTACCCGCAGCCGCGCACCTGCGACGGGCGCGACGAGGTGTTCGTGGGGCGGATCCGCGAGGACGAATCGTGCCCCGCGGGAATCGCGCTGTGGTGCGTGTCCGACAACCTCCGCAAGGGGGCCGCCACCAACGCCGTGCAGATCGCCGAGCTGCTGGCGACGAAACGGCCGAGGCGGGCAGGGGGGGTCGCGGTGGGCGCATGAGCCGCGCCATCGGCCTGCGCCTCGCCTACGAGGGCACGCGCTACCACGGCTGGCAGGTGCAGCCGGGACGGACGACGGTGCAGGGGACGCTCGCCGCGGCGATCCACGCCGTGAGCGGCGAGACGGTGCTGCCGCGCGGGTCGAGCCGGACCGACGCCGGCGTCCACGCCCTCGACCAGATCGTCTCGTTCACCAGCTCCAGCTTGCTCGATGCCGCCACCTGGGCCCGGGCCCTCGACGCCAACCTCCCGGCGGACGTGACGGTGGTGGCCGCGGCGGAAGTCGACGCCGATTTCGATCCCGTCGCCGCCGCGGTCGCCAAGACCTACCGCTACCGGATCCACGACGCCCCCTGGAAACCGGTGCTCGACCGGGCGCTGGTCTGGCGCTGGCGGTCGCGGCTCGACACCGACGCGATGGCGCTGGCGGCGCTGTCGCTTCTCGGGGAGCACGACTTCACCAGTTTCGAGAAGACCCCCTCGTCACGGGTATCGAAAACGCGCACAATCCACCGCCTCGACGTCGGACGCCGGGCCAGCCCGGCGGGGAAGGCCGATGCCGAGGTGTGGGTGGAGGTCGCCGGCAACGGCTTCCTCCACAACATGGTGCGTATCATCGTCGGGTCGCTGGTGCTGGTCGGTGCCGGTCGCCGGCCGCCGCCGTGGCTGGCGGAGGTGGTCGCGGCCCGCGACCGTATCCGCGCCGGGCCAACCGCACCGCCGCAGGGTCTCGTGCTCCTCTCGACGCAACTCCTTCCCGGGACCCCCCTCGCCGCGCCCACCGTCCGCCGGTGATCGTCGGTGTCCCCCCGGCTCCCCCATGGCCAGACTCCCCGACAGACTCGGTCCCCTCGTGCTGTCCCAGCAGCTCGGCCTGGGACGGCAGTGCCAGGTGTGGAGCTGCAAGGACGACTCGCTCGGCCGGCAGGTGGCGGTCAAGATCCTCCAGACCGGCTACGACGACGACCGCCTCCAGCGCCGGCAGCTCGAGCATGAGTTGGCGGTGGGCCGCAGCCTCGACCACCCGGGGGTGATCCGCCTCGATCGGCTCACGGTCTACGAGGGGTTTCCCTGCCTGGTGATGGAGCTGTTTCCCCACCCCAACCTCCGTCGCTTCGTGACCGGGTCGCGCGATCGGCTCCTCTCCCGGCTGCCGAAGATCCTCATCGGGGTCAGCGAGGCGCTGGCGCACATGCACGCCCGCGGCTGGGTCCACCGCGACATCAAGCCCGCCAACGTCCTGGCCAACCGGGCCGGCGAGATCAAGGTGATCGATTTCGCGATCGCGGCGCGTCCGCCAGGGGCCCTCGGCAGGTTGCTGTGGCGGCGGCAGCAGCCGCAGGGCACGCCCAGCTACATGGCCCCCGAGCAGATCCGCGGGCAGCCCCCCGACCCGCGTTCCGACGTCTACTCGCTGGGCTGCATGGCGTTCGAACTGCTCGGCGGCCATCCGCCGTTCACCGGATCCAACACCCACGAGCTCCTTTCCCGGCATCTGTACAACGCCCCGCCGGGAGTCGAGGCCTCGAATGCCAACGTCTCCGCGGCCGCGTCGAAGCTGCTGCGCGAGATGATGGCCAAGCGCGCCGCCGACCGCCCCGCCGCCGGCGACGTCGCCCGGCAGCTCCACCAGCTGCGGCTCTACGACCGCGATGTGACGCCCCCCGCGGTGGCCGACGGGGGCGACGGCTCGAATTGACGCCGGCAGCCGCGGCGCGGGACACTCCGGAACCTTCCGGAACGCCCCGCCATGAGCCGCGGACTCCACCGCCTCCCGCTCGAAAAGCCGATCTACGAACTCGAGGACCGGATCGCGGCCCTCGAGGCGGCCCCGCTCGGGTCGCAGCACGCCGGATCGTCGCCTGAGGAGGAATTGCGGCGGCTACGCCGCGAGGTCGTCGAGCTGCAGCGGCAGGTGTTCGGCAACCTCGACCCCTGGCAGACCGTCGAGGTCGCCCGCCACCCCGACCGGCCGAAGACGAGCGACTACCTGAACCTCGTCTGCGACGAATTCGTCGAACTCCACGGCGACAAGGCGTTCGGCGACGATCCCGCCCTCGTGGCCGGCTTCGCCAAGCTCGAGCGCTACAAGGTCCTGATGATCGGCCACCAGAAGGGCAAGACGCTCACCGAGCGCCAGGCCTGCCATTTCGGGTGCGCCCATCCCGAGGGCTACCGCAAGGCGATGGGCAAGATGCGGCTGGCGGCCAAGTTCGGCCTGCCGGTGATCGCCCTGATCGACACGCCGGGGGCCTATCCCGGGGTCGGCGCCGAGGAACGCGGCCAGGCCCAGGTGATCGCCGAGAGCATGTTCCTGATGGCGTCGTTGCCGGTGCCGATCGTCTGCGTGGTGATCGGCGAGGGAGGCTCGGGCGGGGCGCTGGGGATCGGGGTCGGCGACCGGGTCGCGATCCTCGAGCACGCCTACTACAGCGTGATCAGCCCCGAGGGCTGCGCCGGGATCCTGTGGAAGAGCGCCACCCACAAGGCCGAGGCCGCCCGGGCGCTGCGGATGCGGTCGAGCGACCTCTTCGGCTTCGGGATCATCGACACGGTGATCCCCGAGCCTCCCGGCGGCGCGCATCGCGATCCGCGGCAGATGGCGCGCCGCCTGAAGGTCTACCTGCTGCGCACGCTGCGCGAGTTGGCCGCGCGGCCGGCCGAGACGCTCGTGGCGGAACGCTACGAGAAGTTCCGCCGCATGGGGCGGTTCATCGACGCCGCTGACGAGGCAGCGGCCGGAGGGGGCGTGGGGACGGCAGGACCGGCCTGAAGGCCCGATTCCGCTCCCCTCCCCAACGTCCGATAATGTCTCTTATGTCCGGTTCGTGGTTCGCGTTTTCGGGCCTTTTTTTAGCCCTTTCCGCACCGGATCCCCTGCCCGGCCCACGGCGGCACGGGCGCCCGGCAGCGGCGTCGCTCCGCGGCGATCGCAGGCGGCGCTCAGCGGTAGCGCAGGGGCGACTGGCTGCCCGGCGCGTAGCCGGCCGGAGGAGCGTCGGACGGGGAACGGAACGACGGAGGCGGAGGCGCCGCGCCCAGGGGCGGGGCGGCGGTGAAAGCGCTGGTCGTCGGCCGCTGCGGTGCCGATGCCGGTGGCGGGGCGGCAGCGGGTGCGACGGGGGCGGCGAACGTCGCCTGGCGGAGCGGATTGGCCGCCGGCGGCGCGAAGAATGAGCTCCCGGCCTGCAACGCGCCCGCGGCGACCTGGGCCCCCTGCCCTGCATCGCCGGCACTGGCCCACGCAGCCGCCGACGACACCCCTTCCCAGATCGCCGCCAGCGGTGAGGCCGCAGGACCGGCCGGGGGGCCGCCGGGGACACCGGCCATGCCGGCCCCGGCGAGGCCCGTGTTGGCCGCGCTCGGCCCGAGGAACTCACGCTCGAACTGGCGCACGAACGGATCGACTTTCTCGTGAATCTCGCGCGGCAGGTAGGTGTCGGCACGGACGATCGCGGTGGCGACGATCCGCCCGCTCTTGCTGGCCACCACCTGCGGCCGGTAGGCCGGCGCCATCGTGACGGTGAAGAAGGTGATCACGATGCACAGCAAGGCCCCCTTGGCGAGCCCGAACAGCAGCCCCAGTTGGTGGTCGAACGCCGAGAGATGGACGGCGCTGATTGCCTTGGAAACCAGGCGAAACACGATCCACACGCCGGCCGACGTCGCGGCGTAGAGGGCGAGCATCCCCGACAGCTGGTTCCAGGGGGCGGTTTGCCCGAACCAGGGGGCCACCTGGGCGCCGAACCGCAGGGCGACGAAGCCGCTGGCGACGATCCCCAGGATCGAGGCCACTTGCCAGACGATGCCGCGGAAATAGCCGAGCAGCCCCGCGACCGCGAGGATTCCGATCATCACCAGGTCGTAGCCCTCGACCTCCACGGCTGATTCCTCCACCGGTGCGGGCAGCGCTCGGGGCCGTCCATGCCCAGAGGGGCTGGGAGTGTAGGGGGCGCGGGTCGTTGGGCGTAGGCCAACCGAACGCCCCTGGCGCGGTCATCGCTGCCCGGCGGCCTGAAACGGCACCGAGGCCTCTCGAGGCGACCGTTCAGGCGTTCTCACCGAACGTGCTGGGGGGCAGGGGAGGGTCGGAAATCGCTCGCAATCACGATCTTCACTCCAGGTTCCCCGGTTTTTCTATTTTGCGTAGTCATTATTCCTTGTGTCGGCGAGATTCGTCTCTGCACCGCTGGAAAATGCAGCTGGGGTTTGGGGTGGAGTGGGGACCTTGGGGAGAGTGTGCCTTTTTTGGAAATGTCGGGTGGCTCGGTCAAAGGGGCTGACGCCGGTGTTCGGGGGCTGCCGAAACTGGAGTCGGGGAACTGTGTCCGCCAGGGAAGGTCGGGCCAGCACCCCTGCGCCGCGCGGCCGAATCGAGGCTGGCGGTGGCCGCTGGGCGGAGGGAATCGGGTGCCCGGGTACCGCGTGCACATCGCCGGATCGGCGCTGGTCGGAGGCGTGTATGGCGCCGCCGGCTGGTATGCCGGCGGTTTGCCCCCCGTGACATGCGGCCTCGCCGCCGCCCTCGCCACGGCGGCCGGCATGGTTCCCGACCTCGACTCCGGGGAATCGGAGCCGCTCCGGGAAGGGGTCGCGCTCCTGGCGGCGGCCGTCCCGCTGATGATGCTCCACCGTCTCCAGCAGTGGGGCCTGCCACTCGACGGGATCGTCCTGGTCGGGATCGCGATCTACCTGGCGGTCCGCTTCGGGCTCGGCTGGATCCTCGCCAACCACGCGGTCCACCGGGGGATGTTCCACAGTGTCCCCGCGGCCTTGATCGCCGGGTTGCTGACGTTCCTCGTCGCCGGTGGCGACGACCCGCTCCACCGCTACTACCTTTCCGGTGCCGTCGTCCTCGGCGTGCTGTCGCACCTGGTGATCGACGAACTGTGGAGCGTGTCGCAGGGGATGTTCGGACCGAAGTTCAAGAAGGGCTTCGGGACGGCGATGAAGTTTCACGGTGCGGAAGCCTGGGCGAATCTCCTCGCCTATGTCCTGCTGGTCGCCCTCGCCGGACTGGCCGCCTTCGACGCTTCGCACAGCGAACGCAGCCTGCAGATCAAACGCTACACACGCCAGCAGATGGAGCAGGCGTCGCGGATGATGCAGGGCGTGCCGATGCAGCCCTGGCAGCTGCGTCGGTGAGCCGTCGCCGAACGGGGGCAGGTCACCGCGGCCGCCCGTCGGGGTCGGCCCCGGGCGCTTGTCCACCCTCGCCCCCCCGGCGATGATCGCCGGGGGAGCTCGACCCGCCTGCGGATCCTGCCATGACTCGTCCCGTCGCCCTGCTCGCCGACGCCGGAGCCCCGGCCGCGCTGCTGGCGTACCTGGTCGCGATCGCGGTGGCGGCAGCGCTCGGCGGTGCGGCGCCGGTGCTGCTCTCGCTGGGGCACCGGCGGATGCAGGTGCTGCTGTCGCTGACCGGCGGGGTGATGCTCGGCGTCGGCCTCCTCCACCTCCTCCCGCACGGCCACGGGCTGCTCGGCGGCGACATCGAGACGACGATGCCGTGGGTGTTGGGTGGGTTCCTCGCGATGTTCCTCCTCGAGCGGGCGTTTTACGGTCATGCCCACCATGCCACCGACGGTTCGCACGACGCCGAGTGCGAGCACCACGCAGCGCACTCCCATTCCCCGAGCGGCGGCGTGCCGTCGCGCTGGAGTTGGGTCGGGGCCCTCGTCGGGCTGTCGCTCCACAGCCTCGCCGACGGCGCGGCCCTGGCGGCGGCGGTCGATGCCGGCGGGACCGACGGGGGCCTGGTCGGGTTCGCCACCTTCCTGGCGATCGCGATCCACAAGCCGATCGACGCCTGCGTGATCACCACGCTGTTGCTCAAGGCCAAGGCGACCGCGAACACACGGCGCCTCGTCACCGCCGGCTACGCGCTGGTGGTGCCGATCGGGGCGCTCGTGTTCCTGGCCAGCGTCCGGCTGTTCGGCGGCGCCCACGCGGGGGTGACGGGGGCGGCGTTGGCGCTGGCGGCGGGGGCGTTCCTCTGCATCGCCGCCGCCGATCTCCTCCCCGAGGTCGAATTCCACAGCCACGACCGGCTGCTACTGACGGCGTCGCTGGCGGCCGGGTTGCTGATCGCCGTCGCTGTCACGGCGATCGAGCGCGCCTCGCCGGCCCATGCGGCCCACGCGCATGCCCGCGAGTCGCACGACCACGATCACTGACCGCGGCGTCGCCGATCGCCGGCCCGCTCGGGCCGCGGGTGCCGGTGCGGCGTGACGGAGACCGGCCGCCGCGCCGTCAGCCGATCTCGCCTCCCTCGGCGGAGGCGGCCGAGTCGACCTCCAGCCCGCGTTCGACGCGCACCCGACGGACGGCGGCGAGGACCTCCTCCACAAGCTCGTGCTGCCGCCGGATGCCGGGAATCTGGGCGAGGAAGCTCCAGGCGATTACCCCGCCGAGCGCCAAGGAACCGATCAGGTGGGGTGTCACCCAGGCCGCGGTCCCGGGCCGACCGGTCGCCGGATCGGCCGCGCCGCCGAGGGCCACGATCCCGACCACGGCGAGCATGCCGAGGAGCGCCGGTGGGAAGCCACGCCGCTTCAGCGCACGGCTGCGGTGGTCGTAGTCGGCGCCGAGGGCGTAGGTGTCGGCGACTTCGCGGCACCACCGGCCGGTCCCGATGAAGTAGGTCACTGCCATGCTGTTGACGAGGACGACCAACAGCGCCGCGAGCACCCCCGACAGGCGGTGGACCGTCGCCCAGCGGATCACCACCGGGTCGGTCTGGCCGTGGAGATCGCCGATCCACAACCCCAGGCAGGCGGTCGCCACGATCAACGCCACCGCGAACGTCGCCACCTGCCCGAAGACCCGTTCCATCGTCGTTCTCCTCCGCAACGCCACCGTCGCCGCCGTTCCGTTATAGGCTCAATCGACGCGGGCGGCAGACGAGCCGGGCCCGCCGCCCCCTCCCCTGCCCTGCACCGCGCCCCGATGAGCACCACCCTCCCCGTCGTCCTCCTCACCGCCGGCGACCCTGCCGGCATCGGGCCCGAAGTCGCCTTGGCCGCCTGGGCACGGACGACGGCCCACGACACCGCCCGGCTGCGGCTGGTGGCCGATCCCGAGCTCGTCGCGCGGACGCTCGCGCGCGTGCCCGGGATGCCGGCGCTCGAGATCGACGTGATCGCCGCCGACGACTGCCGGGCGTCGGCGGCACGGCGCGTGGCGGTCGTCGCTGCGCCGGCACCGGCGACGCCGGTGCCCGTCGGGATGGCGTCGGCGGCGGGGGGCGCGGCGGCGGTGGCGGCGCTCGAGCTGGCCTGGCGAACCGTCGCGGCGGGATCGGCCCAGGCCCTCGTGACCGGCCCGCTCCACAAGGGGGCGCTCCACGAGGCGGGGCACGACGTCCCGGGGCACACGGAGTGGTTGGCGCGGGCCTGCGGCCTTCCCGACGCGGCCGCGTCGATGATGCTCTGGCTTCCCGACGCCGGCGGCAACCCCGCCGCCGGCCTGGGGGTGGTCCACGCCACGCTCCACGAGTCGCTGCGGACGGCACTCGACCGGCTTTCCGCCGAGGGGATCGCCGCTGCCGGCCGTCGGCTCACCCCGCTCCTCGAAGCGCTCCTCGGCAGGCCGCCGCGGCTGGGCGTCGCGGCGCTCAATCCGCACGCTGGCGAGGGGGGACTGTTCGGCGACGAGGAACCGCGCCTCGTGGTGCCCGCGATCGCCGCGCTGCGGCAGTCCGGGATCGATGCCACCGGGCCCTGGCCGGCCGACACGCTGTTTCAGCGGGCGGCGGCGGGTGCGTTCGACGGCGTCGTGGCGCTGTACCACGACCAGGGGCACATCCCCATCAAGCTGCTCGGCATGCACCGGGCGGTGAACATCACGCTCGGATTGCCGCTGGTCCGCACCAGCGTCGCCCACGGCACCGCCTTCGACATCGTCGGCCGCGGCCGTGCCGATCCGGCGAGCATGCTGGCGGCGATCGACGCCGCGGTGCGCCTGGCGAATGCCGGCTGGAGCGGCGCGGAGCCGTCCGCGCCAGCGCGCTACGGCCGCAACGGCTTGAGGTAGGTGACCGCGATGTCGGTGATGTCGATCAAGCCCTCGGTGCCCGGCCGATGGACGAAGGCCGCGGCGTCGACCGGATCGCCGATCCGCACGTCGTAAAACTCCATCAACCCGACCACTTCGGGCGGTCCGTGGGCCGGGCGCGGTCCGGGCACCGCCAGCCATTCGATCCGAAAGGGAAACAGTTCCTTGCGGCTGATCGAGAACCGCACGCTCCACGGGAGCCCTTCGGGAAGGCGCGCCGGCTCGATCGCGGCGGCAACGCGAATCGCCTCCGCCTCATCGGGGAGGAGCGCCGCGAGCCGCTCCCGGTCCCACTCGCCGGTGATCGACCAGGCCGGCACTCCGTCGATCTCCACCGCGACCGCCGACGTGAACCGAAACCACTCGCGCGTCTGCGCGAGCGGCTCGAGGATCCCGCCGAGGTAGGCCGCGGTGTCGCCGCGCTGGAGGAGGCCGAGGGCAGCGAGCTTCTCGCGGAGCCTGCGGACGTCGATCCGCTCGGTGGTCGGCGCGATGTAGCCCTGCCGCCGCGAGTTCCAATGAAAGAGCCCGTCGCAGACCTCGAGGATGTCGAACTCCTCGCTCTCGGCCGAGAGGCGGGCCTCGAAGCGGAACCGCTGGTCCTCGTCGATCCCCGACTGGACGTAGCGGCCGCCCCCCTTGAAGACCCGGCCGCCGACGCGGACCAGCTGCCGCACCCGCAGCGAAATGCTCGGCGCACGGGCGATGCCCGCCAGCGCCGCCGCCACGATCCGCTCCGCCTGGCCGGCGTCGGCCAGGGTCTCGGCACCGGCGGGGGACGACTGGATCGGGGACGGCACCGGGGCGGCCTCGGCGGGCGGGGCGACCGGGTCGGCCGTGGCCGACGCCGGTCCCCGGCGGTAGACGCTGTCGGCCGCGCGGGACGGCCCCGCCACCAGCGCCGCCACCGCCACCAGGCACGCGACGCCACGCCCCCGTGTGCCGTGGCACGCCGGGCCGGCGGGGCGCGGCGGATCACCGCCTTCGCGGGGGGAAAAGGGCATGCGGGGAAGCCTGGGAGAGTGTCGAGCCGCCGGATCGGGAGGGTTGTGACGGTTTTGCCAAAGAAACCGGCGCCGGCCGGACGAATCCAGAGTCAGGTTCCGGCGGCCACCGCGCCGTCGGATCCGCCGACCGTGCCGTGAGTGTAGGGAGACGGGCGTAGCCCCCCAAGATCGACCCCGACGCGGGTCCCGGACCAACCGGGGACTCCGCGGCACGGCCCCTGCGACCACTGGACCTGGAGGTGCCCCGATGGTGAAACGACGTCTCAACCGGTTCGTCGGCGTGTCGCTGGCGGTGTCGCTCACCGGGTGCACGATCCCGGCCAATTCGCCGCTCACCGGCCTGGCGCAGATCCGGCCGGTGGCGACGCCGCACACCAACGTCCTTCCGCCGGCGGCGATGCTCCACCATCCCGGTCCCGGCGTCGAGGGCCCCGGACCGGGCGTGATTGCCCCGGCCTCCTACGAGATGGCGATGGAGGCCGCCGCGGCCGAGGCGGGCATGGGCGGTGGGGGCGGCGGGCTGCCCGACGCCAACCTGCCGGTGTCGCAGATCGGCTTCATCGGACCCGACGGGATGCAGGTCCGCTGGGACGTCTCGTCCTACGGCGGCTTCGACTCGACGCCGCTGGTCACGCCGGGCCGCTACGACTTCACGCAGGGGGCGATCTACCGCCTCAAGGTCACCGACATCCCCGGTCGTCCGGGGCTCGAGCTCTATCCGACGCTCGAGGTCGCTCCGGTGACGCCACGGACCGACGCGTTCCTTGCCCACAACTCGGTGCCGTTCCAGCTCACCGAAGAGGACCTCGACCAGGTGACGACCGGCAACTTCGTCACGAAGGTCGTCTACCTCCCCGATCCCGACTACCAGGAACTGGCCGTGGCGGGCGTCGAGACCCTCGTCAGCACGCGGCTCGACCCGGGCTGCGACCCGATCGTCGAGGCCGATCGCCGCGGGTCGATCCTGGCGATCATCCGCATCGGCAACAAGGATCTCGAGGCCTCGGGGCCCGGGATCGCCGGGGCCGGTGGCGCCGGCGGTGCGGCCGGTGGCGGCGGCGCCGGAGCCGGAGGCGGCGGGGTCTGTCCGACGGGGGCGATGATGCCGCTCGGCATGCCCTGCGGCGGCTCGCCGGCCGGGATCCCTCCCGCGTTCGTCGCCGGAGCGACCGCGCCGCAGTATGGACTGCCCTACACCGGCACGCCGATCGGTCTCCCCGGCCCGGCCCACATCCCGCTGGGGGTTCCCGCCGGACTGCAGAAGCACACGATCACCAACCACACGAAGATGCACATCCCGCCGCCGACGCGCGAGCTCAAGCTCCATGTCCAGCAGTACCCCGGCCTGAGCTATCCCAAGCCGGCACACCGGGCCTACATCGCCGAGCGGTCGGACGTGCCCAACATCCGGCTCCGCCAGCCGGTCGAGGAGCGGACCCGCTACTCCGACAACGGTGGGCCCGATGCCGACACAGCGGCCGGCGAGTGCCCGCCGGCTCCGGAGCAGTACCTGCCCTGAGCCCCGGCCCACGGCCTCGTCGATTCGTCCCTGCCGCGTCGCGGCACGCCGCTCGCATTCCGTGATCGAACTTCCCCATGCTCACCCCCCGCTCCACCGGCACGATGCTCGGATCACCGGCAACGCGGGAAACGTCGGCGGCAGCGGGCCGCCGACGCGTCTGGACAGGGACCGCGCTGCGTTTCGCACGCAGGCTGCTGGTGATGACGCTGGTGATCGCCGTCGGTCCGTCGGGCTCCGCCCGGCGCGTCTGCGGCGCTGAAACCGGCGGGCTCACCATGACCGCCACACCGGGAGCGATTGGCGCCTCGCGGCGGACGCAGAACGGTCCCTGTCCGGACATCCCCGCGGAGGCCCATCTCCAGACCGTGTCGATCCGCGGTCCGGCCGGCATGCAGGTGGCGATCGAGACCGCCGCCGGGTGGACGGCCCTGGCGGCCGCCCCTGTCAAGGCGACGCTCGTCGTCGGCGCCGCCTACCGGCTGCGGATCACCGGCATTCCCGGGGCCGAGGGGGAGGAGCTTTACCCGTCGGTCCGTGTCCTCGCCCGGCTGGCCACTCCGCCGGGGCTCGATCGCCGCTTCCCGGTCGAGATCGTCCTCGACGAGAGCGACCTTGCCGCCGCCCTCGGCGGAGCCCATGTCCGCCGCGTGGTCTATGTCGCCTTCGACAACGAGTCGCGCGACATCGGCGCCGCCGATTGGTTCGATGTCCGCCCCGGCGACGACGCCCGCGACGTCGCCGCGACGCTCGGCGCTCCCGTCGCCGAGGTCGTGATCGGCAACCGTCTCCCGTCCGGTGGAGCAGCGCCATGAACGACGCCGCCGCGCGCCGGATCCGCTGGGTCGGGATCGCCGTCGCCGTGGGCGTCCTGTCCGGCTGCCGGACCGTCGCCCGGCAGGCGGTGGAGCCGGCGACCGTCGCGCTCGCGGCGCCCGCCCCCGCGGTGGCCGACGTCCGCGCGGTGTCCTACCAGACCGCTGCCGCGCCCCTCCCCCCTGCCCTGCCGGCGGACGACTGCCTCACCTGCCGCGGCGGCGTGGCAGCGCCGGATCACGGCGGCGTCGCCGCGGCGTGTGCCGCCGGATGCGAGGCCCCTCTCTGCTTCCCCGTCGCCCCCCCGCCGTTCATCGTGCCCCCGCCGATCTGCGACGGCGGCGATCATGGTCGGCTCGCGGTGCCGTTCGGCCGCGACGGCCTGGCCAACGTCACCTCGGGCGACACCGTGGCGCGGTTCCGCGCCGCCGACGCGCCCGATCCGGAGCAGGCCTGCCTGACCACGAGCAACTGCGCCTGCGTGTTCGCGCCGCGTTTCGCCAGCGTCCGCGAGGTGATCCGCCCGTTCGAGGACGCCGCTCCGGCCGGACCCAACGGCGTCGTGCTCGACGCCGGCCCGGAGGCCGGCACGCGCGGCGAGCGGGTCTGCCGGATCACGCAGCCGCTCAATCCCGAGGCGGCGCGCCGTGCCCAGCCGCCGGTCGCGGCGGAGGAGATCCTGCCGTCGCTGGCGGTCGACACGGCGCGGATCCCCGGACAGGCCGAAGGGCTCGAGGGGCCGGCGGCGAAGCTGGCGATCGACCGGCCGGAGCGGAAGGACCAGGTCGTCGACCCGCGGACCGTGACCGGCTTCGAGGTCCCCTACTTCTGGACCTGCCTGTCGGCGGCGCAGGTGACGGTCGGCGGGGAGTCGACCGACGTGATCGCCGTCGACCGCGGCACCGCCACGCTCCGCCTCGAACACCCCGGCCGCTGCGAGCTGACGCTCTGCAAGCGCGCCGGGAGCGACGCGGTGAAGCCGGGCGAGGAGCTCGACTTCACGATCTACCTGCTCAACTCGGGCGCGCGGACGCTCGCCGACATCGTCCTCGTCGACGCGGTGCCGGCACGACTCGACGTGATCCCCGGCAGCGCGGTCAGCAACCTCGCCGCCGACGTCGTCACCGGGCCGGCGGAGGATGGCAGCACGCTCCTCACCTGGAAGCTCCGCGGCGAGTTGCCCCCCGGGGCCGGCGGCTTCGTCCGGTTCCGCACGATCGTCCGCTGAATCGATCGGCGGAATCCCGTTTGCCGCGTCGGCCGGGCCGGCGGTAGCATCCCGCGGTCGCGGCGCGCGGTGCCGCAGCACCTGCCCCCCGCCGGCCGAGCGCCGGCGTTCCCGCGAGGATCCCATGCGCATGGTTCGCCGCTTTCCGCCCCTCCTCCTCGCCGGCGCCGTGGCCCTGGCGCTGCCGGCCGTGCTGTCGGCCCAGGACGCCCCCGTCGCCGCGCCCGGCGCCGCGACCGAGGTTCCACCGCTGCCCGAGAAGGCGGAGCCGGCGGAGCTCATCGCGTTCGCCAAGCAGGTGCTCTCGCAGCCGATGCCGCAGGGGCCCCGCGACACGATGATGAAGCTCTTCCAGAAGCGCGCGGCGCTGGCGCTCGAGGCGGCCGAGCGCGCCCTGCCGGCGGTCCAGCCCGCCGACGCGGTGTTCGAGGATGCGGCGCGGATGAAGATGCAGGCGTTGATGATGCTCGCGCAGCTCGGCGACAGGACGGCGCCTCCCCGGCTCGGCAAATTCGCCGCCACGCTCGTCGACTCGCCGTCGAAGACCCTCGCGCGCGAGGCGCGGCGGATGACGATCCTCACCGACATGCAGGGCCTGTTCACCGGCGGCGATGCCACCAAGGCCGGGCCGATCGTCGACCGGATCGTGGCCCTCGTCGAGGAGGACCCCACCGACGGTGACACCGCCAACCTCGCGATGCAGACCGCCACCGTGCTCGAGCGGCTCCCCGGCGGAGACGACGTCTCGCGCTCGATCTACCGGCGTCTCGCGCCGGTCCTCGAGGGCAGCGACGACGAGCGCACCAAGGCACTGGGCGCGATGTTCGCCGGCACCCTCCGGCGCCTCGACCTTCCCGGCAACGAGATGGAGATCAGCGGCACGAACATGGACGGCACGCCGTTCGACCAGAAGCAGCTCGCCGGCAAGGTCGTGCTCGTCGACTTCTGGGCGACCTGGTGCGGGCCGTGCATCGCCGAGATCCCCAACGTTCTCGAGCAGTACGAGAAATACCACGACAAGGGGTTCGAGGTCGTCGGGATCAGTCTCGACGAGGATCGCGGCACGCTCGAGGGATTCATCGCCGATCAGAAGATCCCCTGGATCATCCTCCACGAGCAGAGCGTCGCGGAGCGCGGCGGGCATCCGTTGGCGGCCAAGTACGGCATCACCGGGATCCCGACGGTGATCCTCGTCGGCCGTGACGGCAAGGTGGTGTCGATGGACGTCCGCGGCGAAAAGCTCGGCGCCCAGCTCGACAAGCTGTTCAAGGACGCGAAGTGAACCCGTGAGCGACGGCGCAGAGGCCGGTTCCCCCCTCCCCCCCCGGGGCCCGGTGTCACGCCGGGCGGGCCGCTTCGATTCCTCCGGCATCCGCAAGGTCTTCGACCTCGCGGCGAAGCTCGAGGACCCGATCAACCTGTCGATCGGCCAGCCCGACTTCGCGATGCCCCTGGCGGCCCGCGAGGCCGCCAAGGAGGCGATCGACGCCGGCCGCAACGGCTACACGCCGACGCAGGGGATCGGGCCGCTCCGCGAGCGGCTCGAGCGGATCGTCCGCGACCAGACGGGGCAGCCGGAACGCCGGCTGTGCGTCACCAGCGGGTCGAGCGGCGCCCTCGCCCTGGTGTTGATGACGCTCCTCGACCCCGGCGACGAGGTGATCATCTTCGAGCCGGCGTTCGTGATGTACCGGCCGCTCGTCGAGTTCCTCGGCGGCGTCTGCGTGCCGATCGAGACGGCACCGTCGTTCGCGATCGACGTCGACCGCGTCGCGGCGGCGCTTTCGCCGCGGACGCGGGCGATCCTCCTCAACACCCCGGCCAATCCCACCGGCGTGATCGCCGGCGCCGACACCGTGCGCGATCTCGCCCGGCTGGCGGAGTCGCGCGGGGTGACGCTGGTCAGCGACGAGCTGTACCGCTCCTACTGCTACGACGGCCCGTTCCACTCGCCGGCGGCCTGCGCGGAAGGGGTGGTGGTGATCGACGGCTTCTCCAAGTCGCACGCCATGACCGGCTGGCGGGTGGGCTGGGTGCACGGGCCGCGGGCGATCATCGAGACCTGCACGATGATCCAGCAATACACCTTCGTCTGCGCCCCGCAGGTCGGGCAGTGGGCGGCGCTGGCGGCGCTCGACGCCCCGATGGACGTGCCCCTGGGGGAGTGTCGGCGCAAACGCGACCGCCTGATGGCGGCGCTGGCCGGTCACTACCGCTTCGTCCGGCCGGGCGGGGCGTTCTACCTCTACCCCGAAGCCCCCGGCGGCTCGGGGCGGGCGTTCGCCGAGCGCGCGGTCGAACGCGAGAAGCTGCTGGTGGTGCCCGGCGGGGTGTTCGGCCGGGCCGACACCCATTTCCGCATCGCCTACACCGTCGCCGACGCGACGCTCGACCGCGGGATCGCCGCCCTGCTCCGCCTCGCCGCCGGGTGACCGGCGCCGGTGCCCCGGCTCAGGCCGACTTGTGCCGCGCCTCGCGGAGCGGGACCACCGGCTCGGCGCCGGTCACGTTACGGTCGGTGATCACGTAGGCCGCCCCGGCGTTCTCGGGGAGGTCGAACATCACGTCGAGCATGACGTCCTCGATGATCGACCGCAGGCCGCGGGCCCCGGTCTCCTTCTTCATCGCCTTGCGGGCGATCACGACCAGCGCCTCGTCGGTGAACTCGAGCGTGCAGTTCTCCATCCCGAACAGCTTCTGATACTGCTTGACCAGCGCGTTCTTCGGCTCGCGCAGGACCTTCACCAGCGCCGCCTCGTCGAGCGGCTTGAGCGACGAGATCACCGGCAGCCGGCCGACGAGCTCCGGGATCAGCCCGAACTCGAGAATGTCGTCGGAGTCGACTTGGGGGAGCAGTTCGGCCAGGTCCGCGTCGGCCTTCACGCCCCCCGCCTGGGAAAACCCGATCGACCGCTTGCCGAGGCGCCGGCCGATGATCTTGTCGATGCCGACGAACGTCCCGCCGCAGATGAAGAGGATGTTCGACGTGTCGATCTGGATGTACTGCTGCTCGGGGTGCTTCCGGCCCCCCTGCGGCGGCACGTTGGCGACGGTGCCTTCGAGCATCTTGAGCAGCGCCTGCTGCACCCCCTCGCCGGAGACGTCTCGGGTGATCGACACGTTCTGGCTGGTCTTGCCGATCTTGTCGATCTCGTCGATGTACAAGACGCCGCGCTGGGCCGCCTCGATGTCGAAATCGGCAGCGTTGAGCAGCTTGAGGAGGAGGTTCTCGACGTCCTCGCCGACGTAGCCAGCCTCGGTCAGCGTGGTCGCGTCGCCGATCGCGAACGGCACGTTGAGGATCCGCGCCAGCGTCCTGGCCAGCAGCGTCTTGCCGCTGCCGGTCGGCCCGAGGAGGAGGATGTTGGACTTCTCGACCTCGACGTCCGAAGGCTCGCTGCCGAGCGTCAGCCGCTTGTAGTGGCTATGGACGGCGACCGCGAGGACCCGCTTGGCGTGCTCCTGGCCGATGACGTATTCGTCGAGGTGGGAGACGATCGCCCGCGGTGACGGGATCGAGGTAAACAGCTGCTTGCTCGTCCCGCGGCGCCGCTTCTCCTGGTCGAGGATCGACTGGCACAGTTCGATGCACTCGCCGCAGATGTAGACGTCGCCGGGGCCCTCGACGAGCGGCCCGACGTCGCGGTAGCTCTTGCGACAGAACGAGCAGAAGGCGTTTTTCTTCGTGGTCCCGCCGGCGCCTCGACGACCGATGTTGTTGACGTCTTTGCCGTTGGGCATGGAGGGCGGACCTCGGCGGGGCTGGGGATGGAAGCGAATGACGGTGTGGACCGCGGTCCTGGCTACGTCACCCGTGATCGTCACGGGAAACGTCATCCGGCCCAGGGGCCGGATCGGCCGGGCGCGGCTCGACAAGCGTTCTTATTTTTCGGTATTCGGCGTCGCTCAGAACACCCTTGTCCCGCAGATTCCGGTACTCGGCGAGCGTGCCGTACCAGTCGCCACCGCTCCCACCGGGACGATCGGACGGGCCGTCGAGGTAGCTGCGGCGGACCAGCACGATCGCGACCAGCGCGACGCCGATCGTGGCCGCCAGGAGCAGCGCCGTGACCAGGAACGACCAACTCTGTGCCGGCACGGCGGGCCACCTCCCCGACAGGGCATCGCCCACCGCCGGCACGCCGCCGCGGCAGCGTGGCGGAGTATGGCAGCGGTGCGCCGTCCGGGTCCAGACAGGTCGGACCCCGTTCCCCAGGCCCCGCCACCACCGCGATGCCCGGGCTCGCCGTAGCCGGCCCGGGGGGAGGGGAAAATCGGGCGGGTTTTGTCTGCCGTGCCGCCGCTGCCTGACTTCGCCGGTCGCGACGGTCGATCCTTCCAGGCATGACCACGACATTCTCCACGCTCTCGAGCGTCGCGGCAGCGCTGGCACGGATGGTTCCCCGGGCTTCGGTGGCCGCGCTGGCGCTGTGTGCCGGCGCCGTCGCCGACGAACTTCCCGATCCACCCCGGCTGCCGGAGTTGGTGCGTACCAAACAGACGGTGTTCGCGCTCCCGTTCCGGGTCGCCACGCCGCAGTCGGCCGACCGCGCGGCGCAGCGCGTCACGCTGGCGGTGTCCCGCGATCTCGGGGCCACCTGGCAGGAGGTCGGATCGGCCGAGCCCTCCGCCGGCTCGATCACGTACCGGGCGACCACCGACGGGGAATACTGGTTCCGCTTCCGGGCGATCGACGCGCAGGGCCGGCCGCGCGGCGGGCCGGGGCCGGACATCCGCGTGATGGTCGATGCCGCCGGCCCGCGGCTCACCGCGCGCGTCTGGCGGGGCGCCGATGGCGAGATCATCTGTCGGTTCGCGGCCGCCGACGACTCGCTGCGCCTCGAATCACTGGACATGGCCTACCGGGGCAAAGGGGACGCGGAGTGGAAGACGATCGCCGCCGAGGGGATCCTGGCGCGGGAATCCCCCGCCCATCTCGTCGGTGAGCAGGTGTGGTGGGCCGGCGAGCAGGTCGAGTCGCTGGCGGTGCGGATCGCGGTGACCGACGGCGGCGGCAACCGGACCCAGAAGGAGTTCCACCTCCTCCCCGCCGACCCGGGGGTCGATCAGGCGGCACTTGCCCTGGAACTGGGCGTGCCGACGCTCCCGGCCCGGTCGGTGGCCACCGTCGAGCCCGGCCAGGTCGGGCAACCGGTCGAGCTGGCCGCCCCCGTGGGCGTCTCCGCCGCACCCGCCGGCGGCGCCGCGTGGTCGCCCGAAACGGCGACACGGTTTCCGCTCGACGGCCCCGCGCCGGCCGTCGATCCGGTGCCGTCGCGCGTCCGTCCGGCGAGCAGCCCTGGGCCGCGCCTCGGCGCCGGCGCGGTGGTGGCGGTCGCCCCACCCGCGCTCGCCCCGGCCGCGCGGGTCGTCCAGCCGCCGCGCGAGTACCGTGGCCGGCCGCTGCACATTGTCAACAGCCGCTCGTTCAGCTGGGACTACGAGATCGAGACCGACCGCCCGGGTGGCGGTTCTCTGCAGGTCGAACTGTGGAGCACGCTCGACGGCGGCGTGACCTGGCAGCGTTCGGCGGTCGACGACGACGCCGTCAGCCCGATCGCCGTGACGCTGCCGAGCGCCGGCCTGTACGGATTCCGGATGGAGATCGTGCCGCCGGGCGCTCCGGCCGACCATGGCCCGCGCCCCGGGGCCGCACCCGAGGGCTGGATCGGCGTCGACGACGAAGCCCCGGCGATCGAACTGGCGCGTGTCGAAGAGGTGCGCCCGGGGGGGACGGCGGCGGTGGTCATCCAGTACGCGGCCCGCGACCAGATGCTCGTGCCCGGTGGCGTCCGCCTCCTCTATTCGCCGTCCGTCGACGGGCCGTGGGCGACGATCGCCGAGGGACTCGATGCCCAGGGGATCTACACCTGGCAGCCCGATCGGGTGGTGCCGGCGCGGGTCTACGTCCGCGCCGAGGCGACCGATGCGGCGGGCAACGTCGGGAGGGCGACCACGCCCGAGGTGGTCGCCACGTCGACCGCCCGCGCCGTCGGTCGGCTCGGCGGCATCCGCGTCGCCCCCACGCAGGCGCAGTGACCGCGCGCGGAGGCCGGCGGGGCAGCGCGGGGGTGACGACGGATCGGCTCCGGCCGACCCGGTACAATCTCGCCGCGGTGGCGGCGGCCGGTCGGGCCCCGGCTCCCGCGTGGAGCCCACCCCGTGCCCCTCGCCCTCGACGTCCTCCGCTCGGCCGAGTCCTGGGATCCCGGGACGGCGGAGTTGATCGTCCTGGCCGGGGACGAGCCGTTTCTCGTCGCCGAGATGCTCCGCTGGCTGCGGCGGCGGTTCGCCGGCGGCACGCCTGCCGACGGTGAGCCCCCGGACGACTGTGCCTGGCGCGAGTTCGACGGCACCGCGCTCGCCGATCCCCGTGACGTCTTCGACGAGGCGGCGACGCTGCCCCTGTTCGGCGGCGCGGGGGTGACCCGTGCCGCCGTGGTCCGCACCGCCGACGCGTTCGTCTCGCAGTGCCGCGATCGGCTGGAGGAACTGGCCGGCCGCGACCGTGGCGGCCGTGGCGTGGTGATCCTCGAGGTCCGCTCGTTGCCGGCCAACACCCGTCTCGCCAAGGCGACCTCGGCCCGAGAGACGCTGGTCGACGCTTCCGTCCCCGCCCGCTACGACCTCGCCCGCTGGCTCGGGGCGTGGGCCCGGGAGCGGCACGGCCGGGCGCTGGCCAGCGGCACCGCCGACCGGCTCCTCGAACGCCTCGCCGGCGACCTCGGACGGATCGACCAGGCGCTGGCCCGGCTCGCGGCCACCGGCGGCAGCGGCCCGATCCCGCCCGACGCCGTCGACGATGCCGCCGGCACGCCGCGCGACCGCACGGCCTGGAGCATGATCGAGGCGGCGGCGGCCGGCGACGCTCCGGCGGCGCTGGCACGCCTCGCCGAGCTGCTCGACGCCGGCGAGAGCCCGATCGCCCTGGCGGCGCAGGCGTCGACGGTGCTCCGCCGGCTGTCGAGCGCCGCCCGCCTGCTCGGGCTGCCGCCGGGGGCCGGGCGCCCTGCGGGCATCGACGAGGCGCTGCGCCAGGCCGGCGTGGCGGCGTGGCCGAAGGCACTGGCCCAGGCGCGGGGGGCGCTGGAGCACCTCGGGGCGCGCCGGGCGCGGGCCCTGCCGGGGTGGCTGCACCACCTCGACCGCGGGCTCAAGGGAACGTCGGCGCGCGGCCCACGGGCGGCGCTGGCGCTGGAGGAGCTGTTCTGCCGCCTGGCGGGACCGGCGCCGGGGGCGGCGGCCCGTCCGGCACGTGGCGCGTCGGGCGCGGTGGGCCGCAACGGTGGACGAACGGGTGGTCGGTGACGGCGACGGGCCGGGGAGGAACGACGTGGAGTCGGCGGGCAACGACGAGCGGCACGATGTCTGGAACAACCCGCTGGCGGCGCGCTACGCCTCGGCGCAGATGGCGCGGCTGTGGAGCGACGAGCACCGCTACACGGCGTGGCGCAGGGCGTGGCTGGCCCTCGCCGAGGCCGAGGCCGAGCTCGGCCTGCCGATCTCGGCCGGCCAGCTGGCGGCGATGCGCGCCGCGCTCGAGCCGGTCGACTTCGCCAAGGCGGCGGAATACGAGCGGCGGATGCGACACGACGTGTTCGCCCATCTCCACGCCTTCGCCGATGCCGCCCCGGAGGCCCGGCCGATCATCCACCTCGGGGCGACGAGCGCCTACGTCACCGACAACGTCGACCTGATCCTGATGCGCGAATCGCTCGACCTCGTGGCGGCGCGGCTCGCCGGCGTGATCGAGCGGCTGGCGCGGCGCGCGCTGGAGACGAAGGACCTCGTGTGCCTCGGCCGCACCCACCTCCAGCCCGCCCAGCCGACGACGATCGGCAAGCGGATCTGCCTGTGGATCCACGATCTCGTCCTCGACCTCGAGGAGATCACCCACCGCCGCAAGCTGCTCCGCGCCCGCGGCGTGAAGGGCACGACCGGCACGCAGGCGAGCTTCCTCGAGCTGTTCGGCGGCGATCACGCCCGCGTCCGCCGTCTCGACGAATTGGTGGCCCACAAGCTCGGGTTCCACTCTTCCTACGAGGTCACCGGGCAGACCTACACGCGGAAGGTCGACTCGCAGGTCGTGGCCGCGCTGGCCGGGGTCTCGGAATCGACCCACAAGGCGGGCAACGACCTCCGGCTGGCGGCCGCCTGGGGGGAGCTCGAGGAACCGTTCGAGAAGGACCAGGTCGGCTCGTCGGCGATGCCGTACAAGCGCAATCCGATGCGTGCCGAGCGGATGTGCGGGCTGGCCCGGTTCGTGATGGGGTTGGCGACCACCGCCAGCCAGACCGCCGCCGTACAGTGGCTCGAACGGACGCTCGACGACTCCGCGCCGCGCCGCCTCGTGCTGCCCCAGGCGTTCCTCGCGACCGATGCCCAACTGGTGATCTACGCCAACATCGCCGGCGGGCTGGTCGTGCTGCCGGGGGGCATTCGCCGCAACCTCGAGGCCCATCTCCCGTTCCTCGCCAGCGAGAAGATCCTCATGGCGGCGACGACCGCGGGCGGCGACCGACAGACGCTCCACGAGGCGCTCCGCACCCACAGCCATGCCGCCACGGCGCGGATCCGCGAGGGGCACGCCAACGACCTCCCCGAGCGGCTTGCCGCCGATCCGCTGTTCGCCGGTGTCGACATCCGCGCGGCGATGGACCCCGACGGGCTCGCCGGCCGCGCCGCCCGGCAGGTCGAGGAGTTCGTCGCCGGCGCCGTGCAGGTCGCCCTCGCCGGCTGCCCGGCCAGCGCCCCCGAGTCGCGCATGCGCGTGTGACGCCCACGTGGACTGTTCCGGCCGGCCGTCCCGCGGCCGGGGAGGGCCATGGAGGGCTTTGTCCACGGCCCAGGACCCGGCCGCAGGATGCGGCCGCTCAAGTGGACAAAGGCCATGGAGGGCTTTGTCCACGGCCCAGGACCCGGCCGCAGGATGCGGCCGCTCAAGTGGACAAAGGCCATGGAGGGCTTTGTCCACGTGAAGTCAGAGGAACGGCTGCCACTCCGTGCCGTGCTTCGGGGCGACGAGCCGCTCGGGGGGGCGGTCGTGCTTCTCGATCACGACCATGAACGGATAGAAGTGGATCGAGTGGATCGCCGCCTGGAAGCCCGAGACGGCGCACTGCGGCGGCCGCGTGGTGGTGTAGTCGGCACGGTTGAGCTCGTCGACGAGTCCGGCGGCGTAGGCGGCGAAGCGGTTGGTGGTCCCGTGGACGTCCTCGCAGATGAAGACCCCGCCGGGGCGGAGCAAGGGAAGCAGTTCCTCGAGCGTCGCCTGCTGCTGCTCGGGGGTGTGGCCGCCGTCGTCGACGACCACGTCGAGCCCGCCCAGACCCGCGGCGGCACGGCGCCAGAACTCCCGGTCGGCCTGGTCGCCGATCAGCACGCTCGTGCGCTCGTCTTCGTAGGCTTTGCAGGCCGGTTCGACGTCGACGCCCGTGATCCGGCAGTCGGCGCCGAGGTACGCACGCCACATCTCCAGGCTGCCGCCGCTGTAGATCCCGATCTCGAGGAGGTGGACCGGGCGGCCGACGAACCGGGAGAGGTGGCGGTGGTAGGCGTCGAAATAGTGCTCCCATTTCCACACGCCGCGACCGCTCGTGCGGGCCTGGAAGAAGTCGGCCAGCACGTTTTCGGCCGGGGGCTTCGGCGCGGCCAGGGGGCTGGGGGCACGGTCGGTGTAGCGCCGGGCGAACCGGCCGGCCGCGCAGGCGAACGGCAGGGACCACACCGTTCGGGTCGCCGCCTCGACCGGGCTCGTCGCGAGGGCCCGCGCCAGATGGAGCACCGCGCGGACGTACTTGTTCACGTGTCGTCGCCCGTCAGACGCGGTCCAGATGACGGCTGCGGCTACGGCTGCTGCGGCAGTCGGCGCACAGGCCGCTGACGATCAGGCGGTGGCCGCGCGGGACGAACTTGTGCTGGGCCGCGACGGCGCCGCAGATCGCCTCCACCTCGGCACTGGAGAACTCGATCAGCTTCTGGCAGGACGTGCAGTGGAGGTGGTCGTGCTGCGGGTAGCCGTAGTCGTGCTCGTAGACGCTCCGTCCGGCAAGGACCATCTTCTTGAGGAGCCCGGCTTCGACCATCTCGGTGAGCGTCCGGTAGACGGTCGGCCGGCTCGCCCCGGCGCCGGCGGGGGTCCGCCGCAGGTCGGCGAGCAACTGCTCGGCATCGAAGTGCTCGTGCCGGCTGGCGACGTGGTCGACGATCACCTGCCGCTGGCGGGTGATCCGCTTGCCGCGGGCCTGGAGAAACTCTGCGAACCGCTCGCGCGGCGTCAGGGAGACGGCGACCGACCCGAGCGAGAAGTCGACGCTGGCCATGGCATCTTCCGGTGAACCGTGGCCCGGTCGGGCCGCGGTCACCGGATTGTAGCGTCAGCCCGACACGGGACGATCAGTCCCGCATCGCCACGCCACGCGCTCCGGGAAAGTGGTCGGCGGGGTGGAGCGGCTCGGCAGTCGCTCAGCCGAGCCGATCGAGCAGCCGGTCGAGGGCGGCGTCGAGCTTTTCCGGCGTCTCGTAGACGCCCGCGGCGATCTCGGCGCGAATCGCCGCGACCCGGTCGAAGCGGATGTCGGAGGCGGACTCGGCGGCGCGGACGCCGTCGACCGAGAGCGTCACCGAATCGTGCACCGCCCCGACACCGCGGCCCGCGGCGGCCTGTGCCGCTTCGGCACCGGCGACACCCTTGACGGCTGCGGCACCCTGCGTGAACGAGATTCCGAAGATGTTCATGTCAGCACTCCTTGCGGACACCCGTGAATCCATTCCCACCGTTCCCCGCCCCCGTACGGAGCCCCGGGCCGGTGTGTTCGTGCGATTCGCGGTCGTCCGTCCCTCCCATTGTCGCCGCACGTCGCCGGACTGGCGACACCGATCGTGGGTCACCACGCCCGGTTCATCCCCGGGCTGCGGCGGCCCGGGGAAAGTGTGTCATCGGCGATCGATCCGGCCCGCCACCAGTTTTTTTCCGACCGCCTCCCAGTTTGCCCAATCCACCCGGTCACCGGGCGGTCACATCGCGAATTCGGGGCGCCGCCGTTCGAGTTGGTTTTGGAGCCGTTCGACGATCGCGCTGTGCATCTGACTGACGCGGCTCTCGGAGAGATCGAGGGTCGCCCCGATCTCCTTCATCGTCAGTTCCTCGTAGTAGTAGAGGATGATGATCAGCCGTTCGTTGCGGTTGAGGCCTTTGGTGACCAGCCGCATCAGGTCGGCCTTCTGGATCCGGCGCGTCGGGTCCTCGCCCTTCTTGTCCTCGAGGATGTCGATCTCACGGACGTCCTTGGAGCTGTCGGTTTCGCACCATTTCTTGTTGAGGCTGACGAGACTGGCGGCGTTGGCCTCGACGAGGAGCTTCTCGAAGTCCTCCCGCGACAGCTGCATCTGCTCGGCGACCTCGGCGTCGGACGGCGTCCGTCCGAGCTTGGTCTCGAGCGTCTTGATCGCCTCGTTGAGCTTGCTGGCCTTGGAGCGGACGAGGCGCGGCACCCAGTCCATCGTCCGCAGCTCGTCGAGCATGGCGCCACGGATCCGCGGCACGCAGTAGGTCTCGAACTTCACGCCCCGGCCCATGTCGAAGGCGTCGATGGCGTCCATCAGGCCGAACGTCCCGGCCGACACGAGGTCGTCGAGCTCGACCCCCTCGGGCAGCCGCGACCAGATCCGCTCGCCGTTGTAACGGACCAGCGGCAGGTAGACCTCGATCAGCCGGTTGCGGAGGTCCTCGTTGGACTGGTCCGCCTTGAACTGCCGCCACAGCTCCTGCACCTCCTCGGGCGTGAGCTGGGGGCCAGTCTGCGTGACCATGTCGCTGCGTCGTGAATACGTCGCCATCCTTGGCTTCCCTCGCGTTCCGGTTGCCTCGCTCACCGCCTCCGGTCCAACCGTCTTGTATCGGCGGCCGGGAGACCCGTCTTGAAACTTTTTTCCCCTGCCGTCAGCCGTTCGTCCGGCCGCGGGATTCCCCCGGCCGGCAGCGTCGCCTCAGGCTGCCCGCACCACCTCAGCGGAGCCGATCGTCGCGAACACCTCGAGGTGGTCCTCGCCGGCGAGCTCCTCGGCGGCGAACACCCGCACCGGCGGTTCGAGGCCGGCGAGGGCATCGCGGACACGAAGCCGCAGCGGCGCCGCGACCACGATCACCGGCGCCGTCCCCCGGGCCGCCCGGGCGCGCACGGCGCGGCGGATCCGCGCCACCACCTGTGGTGCGGCACGCGGGCCCTCGGCGAGCTGGCGGGCAGCGTCGTCGTCGACGCGCACGACCGGCAGGCCGCCGGCGCTGTCGCGGCAGCGCCGGCAGAGCGTGCGCACCAGCAGGGCCCGGACGAGCTCGGCCAGCGCGACCGGATCGGTCGTGGTGGTGGCGTGGTCGGCGAGGTTCTCGAGAACCTCTTCCAGCGGGCGCAGCGGCACGCCGTCGCGGAGCAGCGCCTGGAACGTGCGGTGGATCCGCGCCACGGGGAGGACGTCGGGCAGGAGCGATCCGACCAGCGACGGCGCCGTGGCGCGGAGCGATTCGAGCAGCCGGGTGACGCCGTCACGCGACAGCAGCCGGTCGGCGTGGCGGCGGATACCGGCGTCGAGGAGGGCGACGAGGACGTCGAGGGGCTCGAGGATCGTCGCCCCTCGCTGGCGGGCGATGTCGGCCTGCGCCGGCGGCAGCCACGTGCCGGTTCGCCCGCTGGCCGGGTCGCTCCCCTCGGGCCCGTCGCCGGGCGGCTCCGCGCCGGGAGGCGGCACGCACAACGCCCGGGCGGCGGGAAACTCGCCGCTGGCGACGTCGTCGCCGGCGATCGTGATCCGGTAGCCACGTGGCGGAAGCGCGGCGTCGTCGCGGAACGCGACCGCCGGGGTCACCAGGCCGATCTCGGCGGCGACCTGCGCGCGGAGCGATGCGGTCCGGGCGACGAGCGCCGCGTCGCCGTGGACGAGCCCGAGCAGCCCGCGGCCGAGGGCCACGGCGATCCGGTCGTCGGCGAGCACCGCCTCCGCCGGCGTGCGCCGTGCCGGGAGCGGATCCGCGGGGGGCGGAGCCTCGGCCGAGGCGTGCCGACCGGTCCGCCACGCGGCGAGGCCGGCGACGGTCGCCATTGCCGCAAGTGGAAAGAATGGCAGTCCGGACAGCGACAGCAGCCCGAGGAACACCGCCGTCACGGTGAGCACCTGGGGGCGCGTGGCGAACTGCCTGCCCAACTCGCGCGGCAGGTCGGTGGACTGGCTCGAGCGCGAGATCAACAGCCCCGTCGCCACCGAGACCAGCAGCGAGGGCACAGCGCTGGCCAGGCCGTCGCCGATCGTGAGCCGGGAATAGACCTCGATCGCCCGCGCCGGCGCCATCCCGCGCTGGAGGACGCCGATCGCCAGGCCGCCCAAGAGGTTGACGGCGGTGATCACCAGCCCCGCGACCGCCTCGCCGCGGACGAACCGGCTGGCGCCGTCCATGCTGGCGAAGAAGTCGGCCTGGCGCTGGAGATCGCTCCGCGCGCGGCGGGCGTCGTCGCGGCTGATCGCGCCGGCCTGGAGGTCGGCGTCGATCGCCTGCTGCCGGCCGGGGAGGCCGTCGAGGGCGAACCGGGCGGCGACCTCGCTGGTCCGCGTCGAACCGGCGGTGATCACCACCAGCTGGATGATGGCGATGATCGCGAAGATCACCGCGCCGACGACGAGGTTGTTGGCGGCGACGAATTCCCCGAACGCCCGTACCACCTCCCCGCCGGCCGCGAGGCCGTCTTCGGCGGCCCGGGCGAGGATCAGCCGGGTGGTGGCGACGTTGAGCACCAGGCGGACGAGCGTCGAGCCGAGGAGAAACGTGGGAAACAGGCTCATCTCCAGCGGCGTCCGCGCCGCCAGGGCACCGAGCACGGCGAGCACCGAGACGGTCAGGTTGGCCGCCAGAAGCAGGTCGACCAACGCCGCGGGAACCGGCGCCAGCACCACCGCCACCGCCAGCAGGAGCGTCACCGGGACCACCGCGTCGGCGAGCCAGCCGGCGACCCGACGGGTGGCACGCGGAGCGAGCCAGGTGGAGGTGGTGGAGGCCATCATCGGGTTCCGGGAGCGGCGCTGGGGCGAGGACACTACCGGTCGACCGGCGGAGCGTAAAGCCCGCTCGCCACGGCGTTTCGTGCGTGATCGGACGGGGCTGTCGGCCTTGACATGGATGCCGTGCGCCGGGGGGACGGCGGCGGTGCGGTCCCCGAGCGACCGTTCACCGATACAATCCCCGGCCACGTTTCGCCGCCTCGCCCTTTCGCGACATTCCGCCGATGCGCTTCGACCGTGCCGGGATCGCCTTCGACTACCCCGACAACTGGGAGGTGGACGTCAGCGAGGGTGCGGCGCTGGTGTCGGTGACGGCCCCCGAGGGGGGCTTCTGGACCGTCAGCGCCCACGCCGCCGGCGGTGAACCGTTGCAGCTGGCGGAGGTGGTGGCGCGGCAGATGAAGCGCGAATACACCCACATCGACGTCGAGCGTGCCGTCGAGACGGTCGCCGGGCGCCGCCTCGAGGGGTTCGATTTCAACTTCTCGTACCTCGACCTCACCAACACGGCCGAGGTCCGCGTCGTCGGCACCGCGACCGTGGTGTATCTCGTCTTCTGCCAGGCCGAGGACCGCGATTGGGAACACCTCGCCCCGGTGTTCGCGGCGATGAAGACGAGCCTCGTCAACGCCCTCCCTTCCCCCGACCCGGGCTGATCGCGTCCCGGCGGACGCGGCGGACGTCCCGCGGCGATGCTGCTACACTCCCGGGCTTCCTTCAAATCGGGAACCGTCACCGTGTCCGCCTGGATCCCCGGCCTCGGCCCGCTCTCCTGCCCGGCCCCCCTGCCCTGCCTCGCCGCCGTCGCTCCGGCGGCGGGCACGATCCACTACGGCCACTGGATCGCCTTCGCGGTGATGGTCGCGGTCCTGCTCACGCTCGACCTCACCGTCTTCCACAAGAAGTCGCACGAACCGTCGCTCCGCGAAAGCGCGTTCTGGACCTGTTTCTGGGCGGGGCTCGCACTGTCGTTCAACGTCTTGGTGTGGTGGTGGCTCGGCGGGCAGCCGGCGATCGAGTTTCTCACCGGCTATCTCGTCGAGTGGTCGTTGTCGATGGACAACGTGTTCGTGTTCGCGGTGGTGTTCGGCTACTTCGGCGTGCCGCTGAAGTACCAGTACCGGGTGCTGTTCTGGGGGATCCTCGGGGCGGTGCTGATGCGCCTGTCGTTCGTGCTCCTCGGGGCCGAATTGGTCGAGCGCTACAAGTGGGTGCTGTGGCTGTTCGGGGCGTTCCTCGTCTACACCGGCATCAAGCTCGCCTGGAGCAAGGACGAGCACGAGCCCGGCGACAACCGGGTCGTCCGCACGGTGCGGCGTTTCATCCCCGTCTCGACCCAGCCGGCCGGCGACAGATTCTTCGTCCGTGAAGGGGGGAAGCTGCTGGCGACGCCGCTGTTCCTCGTGCTCCTGGTGGTCGAGAGCACCGACGTGCTGTTCGCCGTCGACAGCGTGCCGGCGATCCTCGGCGTGGTCACGCCGGGCACGCCCCACATGCGGTTCATCGCCTTCACCTCCAACGTGTTCGCGATCCTCGGCCTGCGGGCGCTGTATTTCCTCCTCGCCGGCGTGATGGACCTGTTCCGGTTCCTCAACTATGGCCTCGCCGCCGTCCTGATCTTCGTCGGCGGGAAGATGATCGCCGAGGCCTCGCGCCACAACGAATGGCTCGCCGGCCAGGGGGGCTGGGACCCGCATGCCGCGGGCCACCTGATCCACCCTGCCCTGTCCCTTGCGGTGATCGTCGGGTTGATCGGCACGAGTGTCGTGGCGTCGCTGGCCTATCCGGAGCGCGGCGACCGGGAGGTGGCCGGCGAGGGCGACGACGGCGGGAACGTCGCCTGAGCTGTGGCGATGCCCGCTCGGCGTGCCGCGACCCGATCGCCGCCGGCGCGATGGTCGTCCGGCTCGGACGCACGGTAGACTCCGGACCTCGGGAGACTCGCTGGGGGCGTGCGATGGGCGGATGGGGGGGCATCCCGGCACGGTTTTCGCGGCGGACCACGGTCCGCGCCGGCGCGATCGGCCTGGCCGGTCTGTCGCTCGACGGCCTGTTGGCCGCCCGGGCCCGCGGCGCGACCGAGCGGCGGCGGAGCGTGATCTCGATCTTCCTCTCCGGCGGCCTCGCCCAACACGAGACGTTCGACCCCAAGCCCGACGCCCCCCCCGAGATCCGTGGCGAGTTCGCGGCGATCCCGACGCGCACGCCCGGCGTGCTGGTCGGCGAGCACCTCCCGCTCCTGGCGGCACGGAGCGAGTCGTGGGCGCTGTGCCGCAGCCTCACGCACCGCTCCAACGACCATTCCGCCGCCCATCACATCATGCTCACCGGCCGGTCCGACCTGCCGCCGGGGTTCGACCCCAACGGTCCGAAGAAGTCCGACTGGCCGGCGCTGGCGGCGCTGGCCAACCGTCTCCTGCCGCCGCGCGGGCCGTTGCCGGGCGCGGTCGTCCTCCCCGAGAAACTCGTCCACCGCACCGGGCGGACGATCCCCGGGCAGTTCGCCGGGCTCCTCGGCAGCGGTGGCGAGCCGTGGTTCCTCGAGTGCTCGCCGTTCAACGCCCGGAGCTACGGCGCCTACCCGACCCACACCTTCCACCACCACGACGGCGCCATCGGCGACGACCCGCCGCGGTTCCGGCCGCTCAGCCTGTCGCTCGCCGATCCGCTCGGCGGCGGCCGCCTCCTCGACCGCGTCGCCCTCCGCGACGCCCTCGACCGTCAGCGCGCGGCGTTGGCGGCAGGGGGCGAGGCGGGGGCGTTCGACCGGTTCCGCGGCATGGCCACGGCGCTGCTCCTCGAGCCCTCCGTCGGCGGTGCCTTCGACGTGTCCCGTGCCGACCCGCGGCTCGTCGAGCGCTACGGTGCCAACGCCTTCGGCTGGTCGCTGCTCATGGCGGCGCGGCTTGTCGAGGCCGGCGTGGCGCTGGTCCAGGTGAACCTCGGCAACAACGAGACCTGGGACACCCACGAATCGGCGTGGACGAACCTGCGGCGGTTCCTCCTTCCGCCGCTCGACCAAGCGCTCGCCACCCTCCTCGACGACCTCGGCTCGCGCGGGCTCCTCGACGAGACGTTGGTCGTGATGGCGGGGGAGTTCGGGCGGACGCCGAAGATCAGCACGATTCCGCAGGCCCGCGAGCCGGGGCGCGACCACTGGGGGCGCGTGCAGACGGTATTCCTCGCCGGCGGCGGGGTGCGCGGCGGCACGGTCGTCGGCCGCTCCGATCGCTTCGGCGGCGAGCCCGCCGACGCGCCGCAGCGCCCCGAGGACCTCGCGGCGACGATCTACTCCGCGCTGGGGATCGCGCCGGACACGCTCTGGCACGACGAATCGGGGCGTCCGTTCCCGCTCGCCGAGGGGCGGCCGATCCCCGGCTTCGGCATCTGACGGCCCCCGCGTTCCCTTCGGATGCCGCCGCCGTCGCGACGCTTCCTCGACTCCCGGGACGATCCTCTCATGGCCGACCACTCCGCCGCCCCGTCCACCCGGCGCGAGGCCGAGAGCCTCGCCGACCTGTCGCCCCAGCAGTGGAAGAGCGGCATCGCCGCCTGGCTGGGGTGGCTGTTCGACGGCCTCGACATGCACCTCTACACGCTCGTCGCGCCGCCGTTCGTGGCCGAGCTGCTCGGTGGCCTCGACCAGCGCGACGTCGCGGTCGGCCGGACCGCATCGATCATCCAGGCGGGGTTCCTCGTCGGCTGGGCGCTCGGCGGCGGCTTCTTCGGCCGGGTCGGCGACCGGATCGGCCGGACCCGCGCCCTCAACCTCACGATCCTCACCTATGCCCTGTTCACCGGCCTGTCGTTCTTCGCCCAGACGTGGTGGCAGCTGCTCATCTGCCGGTTCCTCGCCGCGCTGGGCATCGGTGGCGAATGGGCGGTCGGGGCGGCGCTGATCTCGGAAACCTGGCCGCGCCGCTGGCGGCCGTGGCTGGCGGCGGTCCTCCAATCGGCGGTCAACGTCGGCGTCGTCCTGGCGATGGTGGCGGGGATCCTCCTCGCCTCGTTCGCGCCGCGGACGGTGTTCCTCGTCGGCGTCCTGCCGGCGTTCCTCGTCGTCTGGATCCGCCGCGCGGTCCCCGAGCCGGAGGAGTGGCACGCCGCCCGGGCGAGCGCCACGGAAACCGCCCCCGGCGTGGCCGACCTGTTCCGCGGCGCCGTCCGCCGCACGACGCTGCTCACGATCGTCGTCTGCAGCCTGTCGCTGACGGCGCACTGGGCGTTCATGTACTGGTACCTCCAGCACCTCCGCAATCATCCCGACCTCGCCGGCTGGACCGAGGCGGCGAAGACGAGCTACGCCAGCCAGGCGATGATCCTGGTGATGGTCGCCTCGATCGCCGGCAACTTCCTCGCGGCGCTGCTCGCCCGGACTTTCGGCTACCGCCGCGCCATCGCGCTGTTGTGCGTGGCGTACTTCGGCGCGATGCTCCTGGCCTACTCGAGCCCCCGGCCCCACGGCGAGCTGTTTTGGCTGCTCGGGCCGATCGGCGTCTGCCAGGGGGTGTTCGGGCTGTTCACGATGTACCTGCCGCCGCTGTTCCCGACGCTCCTGCGGACCACCGGCGCCGGATTCTGCTACAACATCGGCCGCCTCGTCGCCGCCGCGGGGACGGTCGTGTTCGGGCTGTTTTCCAAGGTCGGCGACCATCGCCTGGCGCTGCTCTACGCGGCGTGGCTCTTCCTGCCGGCTGCGGCCGTCGCCTGGCTCCTCCCCGAACCGCCCGACGAATCGACTCCCGGAGCTGTCCGCTGACGGACCGGGCCGTTTCCCCTCCGCGAGGCCTCGATCGATGCCGCTCCATCGCGTTCCGACCGTGACCGTGATCGCGCTGGTCCTTTTCTCCTGGTGCTCCCCGCCCATGCACGCCGTCGCCCAGCCGCCGTCGACGAATCCCCTGGTCGCCCCGTGGAGCGGCCCGTACGGCGGGGTGCCGCCGTTCGACCGGGTGCGGACCGCCGACTTCGCCCCGGCACTCGAGGCGGCGATGGCCGAGCAGCTCACGGCGATCGGCAGGATCACCGCGGCGGCCGAGCCGCCGTCGTTCGAAAACACGATCGCTGAACTGGAACGGTCCGCCCGGCCGATGGAGCGGGTCCAGGCGGTGTACGGCGTGTTCACCGGCTGCATGAGTGACGACGCCCTTCGCGCCGTCGAGCGCGGCATGGCGCCGAAGCTCGCCGCGTTCGCCGACCGGATCTTCCAGGACGAGAAGCTGTTCGCGCGGATCGCCGCGGTCGACGAGGCCCGTGAGCGCTCGGGCCTCTCGCCCGAGCAGCAGCGCCTCACCTGGCTGACCTATACCGACTTCGTCCGTGCCGGGGCCAAGCTCGACGCCGCCGCCAAGCGGGAGCTGTCGGCGATCAACCAGAAGCTCGCCGAGCTGTCGACGCGCTTCGCCCAAAACCTCCTCGCCGACGAGACCGACCAGGCGATCGTGCTCGCCGCCGAGGCCGACACCGCCGGGCTGCCGGCGGATGTCAAGGCGGCGGCGGCGGCCGCCGCCGCCGCACGCGGCAAACCGGGGCAGTGGGCGATCCAGAACACGCGCTCGAGCGTCGAGCCGTTCCTCACCTTCTCGCCGCGCCGCGACCTGCGCGAGAAGGTGTGGCGGATGTTCGTCGACCGCGGCGACGGCGGCGGCGCCACCGACAATAATGCCATCATCGCCGAGATCCTCGCGCTCCGTGCCCGTCGGGCCAAGCTCCTCGGCTATCCGACCCACGCCCACTGGCGCGTCGAGCACGCGATGGCCAAGACGCCGGAGCGGGCGCTGGAGCTGATGGAGGCGGTGTGGAAGCCGGCCGTCGTCCGGGCCCGCGAGGAGGTGGCCGACATGCAGGCCGCGGCCGACCGCGAGGGGGCCGGGATCACGATCGAGCCCTGGGACTACCGCTACTACGCCGAGAAGGTGCGGGCCGCGAAGTACGACCTCGACGAGAGCGAGATCGTCCCCTACCTGCAGCTCGAGAAGCTGCGCGAGGGGATGTTCTTCATGGCCCGGGAGCTGTTCGGCTTCTCGTTCAAGCCGCTCGCCCCCGGCGCCGTGCCGGTCTACCACCCCGACGTCCGCGTCTGGGAGGTGGTCGACCCGGCGGGGGAGCACGTCGGGCTGTGGTACTTCGATCCCTACGCCCGCACCGGGAAGCGCTCGGGGGCGTGGATGAGCGCCTACCGGGCCCAGGAGGCGTTCGATAACGCGGTGACGACGATCGTCTCCAACAACTGCAATTTCGTGAAGGGAGAGCCGGGCGAGCCGGTGCTCGTCAGCTGGGACGACGCCACGACGCTGTTCCACGAATTCGGCCACGCCCTCCACGGGCTCTGTTCGGCGGTCCGCTACCCGTCGCTGGCCGGCACGGCGGTGGCGCGCGACTACGTCGAGTTCCCCTCGCAGGTCCTCGAGCACTGGCTCTCGACCCCCGAGATCCTCGACCGCTACGCGCTCCATTTCCGCACCGGTCAGCCGATCCCGCGCGAGTTGGTCGCGCGGATCGAGCGTGCCAAGCGCTTCAACGAGGGGTTCCGGACGGTCGAGTTCCTCGCCAGCGCCCTGGTCGACATGAAGCTCCACCTTGCCGGCGACGTGCCGATCGACCCCGACCGCTTCGAGCGCGAGACCCTCGCCACCCTCGGAATGCCGCGCGAGATCGTGATGCGCCACCGGACGCCGCAGTTCGCCCACGTCTTCGGCGGCGACGGCTACTCCGCCGCCTACTACAGCTACCTGTGGGCCGACACCCTCACCGCCGACGCCTGGGAGGCGTTCACCGAGGCGGGGGGCGCGTGGGACAAGGGCGTCGCCAAGCGGCTCCGCGACCACGTCTTCTCGGTCGGCAACACGATCGACCCGGCCGACGGCTACCGCGCCTTCCGCGGCCGCGACGCCGGGATCGACGCCCTGATGCGGAAGCGCGGCTTCGCGAAGGAGTGAGCCGCGCGCCTCAGCCGCGCCCGAGCCATGACGCCGCGTCGGCGTCGGAGGGCATCCGCCAGTCGCCGCGTGGCGACAGGCTCACCGAGCCCACCTTCGGGCCGTCGGGGAGCGCCGAGCGCTTGAACTGCTGGCTGAAGAAGCGCCGCAGGAACGTCGCCAGCGTCCGCTCGCGCTCGGCGCGGGGATAGTCGCGCGAGAACGCGGCGTGGTCGGAGAGGAAGAGGAGCTTCTCCGGCGTGAAACCGCAGCGGACGAAGCCCCACAGGAAGAAGTCGTGGAGCTCGTAGGGACCGAGCAGTTCCTCGGTCGACTGGGTGATGCCGCCGTCGGGCCCCGGGGGGAGGAGCTCGGGCGAGATCGTCGTCGCGGCGATGTCGCGGAGCACGGCCTCCAGCGCCGTCCCGGCGTGTTCGGTCGAGGCCACGTGCTCGACGAGAAACCGCACGAGCGTCTTGGGCACCGATGAATTGACGCCGTACATGCTCGTCTGGTCGCCGGCGTAGGTGCACCACCCGAGGGCCAGTTCCGACAGGTCGCCGGTGCCGAGGACGAATCCGTGGCTCATCAGCACCAGCGTCCGCTGGCGCGCTTGGACGTTTTCGAACACCAGGTCGTGGCGGGCGGCGGCCGGCAGCTTCGCCAGCCGGGCTTCGAGCCCGGCGACGTCGAGGCCGGCGGGGTCGATCCCGAACGGCCGGTGGCCGAGCGCCTTGAACGTCTCCAGGCAGACCGGGCGGATGTCGATCTCGGCGGCGGTCACACCGAGCCCGGCCATCAGCGCCCGGGCGTTGCCGCTGGTGCGGGGGGTCGTGCCGAACCCCGGCAGGGCAAACCCCCGGATCCGCGCGGCGTCGCGCCCCGCGGCGGCAAACGTCTTCGCCGCCACCAACAGCGCGAGCGTCGAGTCGAGCCCCCCCGACACGCCGAGCACCACCTCGGGCCAGCCGAGGTGCTCGAGCCGCCGCCCGAGCCCGGCGCACTGGATCCCGAACACCTCGGCGCAGCGCGCAGCGAGCGTCGCCGGCTCGCGCGGCACGAACGGCCGGCCGTCGACGTGGCGGGCCAGTCCGACGAGGTCGGCGGCCGGAGCGTCGAGCTGGACGTGCCGGTAGAGCCGCTGCTCGGCCCGTGCCGCCTCGCCGAAGCTGGAGATGAAGCGCCGTTCGCCGTCGAGCCGGTCGATGTCGACGTCGACCCCGGCCAGCCAGCCGCCACGGGCGGGGGTGCCGGGGAGGCCGACGCGCGGGCTCTCGACGAGGACCTGGCCGTTTTCGGCGACCAGGCAATGGCCACCGAAGACGAGGTCCGTCGTCGACTCGTCGGGGCCGGCGGAGGCGTAGGCGTAGGCGGCGACGCAGCGGCCCGACTGGTTGGCGACCAGCGCCCGGCGGTAGTCGTGCTTGGCGACGGTCTCGTTGGAGGCCGACAGATTGACCAGCAGCGTGGCGCCGGCGAGGGCGGCATGGCTGCTCGGCGGGATCGGCAGCCAGAGGTCCTCGCAGATCTCCGCGGCGATCACCAGCGCCCCGGCCGCGAACAGCAGGTCGGTGCCGAACGGGACCGGCTCGCCGAACAGGTCGATCTCGGCGGGGTCCCCCTGCCCTGCCCCACGAAACCAGCGCGACTCGTAGAACTCGCCGTAGGTCGGGATCGCCGTTTTCGGGACGACACCCCGCACGGCGCCCCCCTGGAGGGCGACGGCGCAATTGAACAGCGCCGGGCCGGCCGCCACCGGCATGCCGACGAACACGATCCGCGGCGCGCCTGCCGTCGCCCGCCGCACGGTGTCGAGCGCGGTGGTAGCGGCATCGAGGAGACGGCGCTGGCGAAACAGGTCGCCGCACGTGTAGCCGGTCAGGGCCAGCTCCGGGAAGACGACGACGTCGGCGTCGGCGGTCTGGTCGAGCTGGGCCACGAGCGCGGCGGCGTTGCGCGCCGGATCGGCGATCGCCACCGGCGGAGAGCAGACGGCGATGCGGTGGAACCCGTGGCGGGGCATCAGGGCGGTCCGGGGGGCGATCGGGCAGCGCGCGCCACCTGGCAAGAGTATGGCATCAGGCCGATCTGCCAGCGGCGGGGGCCACGAGGAGGCGAGGAGCCGCGATTCGGGCACTGAAGCGCACGCCCAGGTGATGTGCGCTGACCACCACACCGCGCACATCGCCCGCTCATGGGTGGGGTGTTGGTGTCTTGTGTTTTTTGTGTTTCCTCGTGTGTTTTTGGTTGATTCCCTAAAAAGTCGGGCTACCGTTAGGGGGTCCTTGGGTGGTATGCCTTGCGGTACTGTAAGCATTGACGAGAAATCGGGACATTGGTTGTCCACCTCGCTGAGTAGCGTTTTGCCGCAGAACGATGACAAGCGTCGGCCCTGGGTGGGGAAGGCATCGGAACGGATCGACGAGGCTTGTCTGTCCTCCAGATCGAGGAGCAGACGACATGGCAACGAAGCGCGGCATGGACAAGTCGGTCGGTGAGCTCGAAGCGGCGACATGCACGCTGATCTCGCGGTTCATCAGCGACCTCATCGGACGCGGCCCGCGTTCGGTGACGGCGACGCTGCGGGGCGTCACGTTGGTCGTGCTCCTCGAGGGCGTGCTCACGGCTGCCGAGGAGCGGCTCGTCGCGCTTCCCGACGAGCGGAAGAGCGGCTGCTCGATGGTCCGCCAGATGCGCGACCACATCATGCGCGGAGCGTGTCCGAAGTTGATCGACGAGCTCGCAGGCGCCCTCGGTCGGACGGCGGCGGGGATGTTTCACGACACCGCCCCGGAATTGGACCAGGAAGTGTTCGTATTCAGCCTGGCGCGCGAGAAACGCCAGCCGAAGCTCTCCTGACCGACGGCTGGCTTGCGGTTTTGCCGCTGCTGCCAGGTGCCCCTGACGTCTCAGCCGCTGTGTGGGGCGATCCACGCCAGCGCTGGTGCTGGTTGCCCTACTCTCTCGGTGGTCCCCGCGAGTGGTTTGTAGCGACGGGGAGGGCGTGATCGCGATTCCAAGCCGCGTTTCCGTGAGATCCGACGACGGCGATGCCAGCGGCGCGCGATTTGCCCCGATCAGACATCGGTCAGGTACCGCGAATGGGCCCGGAGCCCTCCGGGTGTCGCGGCTGGCCGGTCTTCAACGTCGCCGGGGGGGCATCATGGTGATCGCCGCAGGAACGTCGGGAACGGGGCACAGCAGCCGGTCGGCTCGTCGCTCGGCGGGGCCTCTCGCCTGCGTGCTGGTCGCCGCCCTGGTGGCGACCGCTGCCCACGCCCAGACACGGACGTGGGACGGTGGCGCTGCCGACGGCAACTGGACGAGCGCCGCCAACTGGGCTCTCGACACTGCTCCGGTCGCCGGCGAAGCGCTGCGCTTCCAGGGCACCGTCCGGACGACCAGCACCAACACGTTCGCCGCCAACACGGTCTTCGACAGCATCACGCTGGCGGCCGGTGGATTCACGCTCGACGGCAATGCCCTGCAGTTGTCGTCGTCGGGCACCGACATCGCCAATACGTCGTCAACCCAAAACAACGTCAACGTCGACCTCCGGGCGTCGAGTGGTGGCCTCACGTTCGCCTCGACCAGCTCCGGCCTGCTGGCCCTCAGTGGCGTCATCAGCGGCGGCGGTGGGATCACGAAGACCGGAGCGGGTCCCGTCGGCCTCGGCGGCAACAACACCTACACCGGCAACACGACCGCCACCGTGGGAATCCTCGGGATCTCGACTGCCAACGCCCTCGGCAGCCCGGTCGACGGAACGGTCGTCGCCGCCGGAGCCCAGTTGCGGGTGCAGCCCGCGGCGGGCATCACGGTCGCCGAGCCACTCACCCTCTCCGGCTCCGGTCAGGTCGGAACCGGCGGAGGCGCGCTGCGTTTGGCCACGGGCCTCGCCACATGGCAGGGGCCGATCACGCTCGCAGCCGACGCTTCGATCGGCGCGGCCGGCGGAACGGTCCTCACGCTCGATGTCCCCGCGGGCAACGCCATCACGGCCAACAACTTCAGTCTCCTGTTCGACGGTGCCGGAAACGTCACCGTCGTCGATTCGATCGCGCTGGGGAGCGGTTCGCTGACCAAGCAGGGGTCGGGGCTGACCACGCTCGGTGGCAATCTGTCGTTCTCCGGGACGAGTGTCGTCAACGCCGGCGGCCTGCTGATCAACGGCACGACCTCGAGCACCGGTCTGACGACCGTGAACGCTCCGAACAATGGCCGGATCGGCGGCGATGGCGCGCTTGCCGGCAGCCTCTCGCTGGCCACCTCCGCCAAGTTCATCTTCAACCCGTCGGCCACGCTCGATGTCGCCGGAGCGGTGACGCTGCCGAACACGTTCGGCGTCGGCAGTCTCGTCAACGCCGATGCCTCGGCGATCGATTGGACGGGGGTTGCCGACGGTACGTACACGCTCATCGGCATGACGACCTCGACGTTCGGCAACATCACGAACTTCGGGTTTGCCAACGCCTTCGATCTCGGTGGCGGCCGCAAGGCCTTTTTCCAGAACGGCGGCCTGCAGCTCGTGGTCGGCCCGGGGATTGCGATCCCGGAAATCGACCCGGGCAGCACGGGAGCCGTGGTGGCCCTTCTCGCCGGCATTCTCGGCCTCGGCGAGCGTCGCCGCCCGCGCCGCTGACACCTGAAGCGTCGCGGTCGGCCCGAATACTCCTCCGCATCGCCCGTGGCGCCCACCACCCTGGCTTTCCCCGGCGATTCCCGGGGAAAGCGGGCGGGCGAGAAGAACAGGCTCCGGTCGGAGTCGAACCGACGATGGCGGATTTGCAATCCGCTGCCTTAGCCACTTGGCTACGGAGCCGTGTGCGGGAGCTTTCCCTGACCCCTTCACGCTACGGCAACCCGGGAAGGCTGGTCAAGCAGTGACGGCGGCCGGGGGTCGAACCGGTCGGGCGCTTCGTGACGCGTGCACCGGACCCCGCGGAAAGATCGGCAGAATCCCGCGGCGGTCTTCAGTCTGCCCGTTCGGCGGCCCGCCGCCGCGGTTTGGCAGGCCCGGGGGCGGACCGATAGAGTAGCCGCCGACTCGGGGACCACGGACCGTGCCCCCGACCGACAGCCACCCCACCGGGAGCCTTTCGATGGCCAAGCAGGCGACGTGTGATTTCGGTCTCATCGGCCTCGCCGTGATGGGGGAAAACCTGGCGCTCAACGTCGCCAGCCGCGGGGTGCCGATCGCCGTCTACAACCGCACCGCGAGCGTCACCGACGCGTTTACCGCCGGCCGGGGCAAGCAGCCCCACGTGGTCGGGTGCCATTCGCTCGAGGACCTCGTCGCGGCGCTCAAGCCGCCGCGGAAGGTGATGATGATGGTCAAGGCCGGGCCGGCGGTCGACGACCTGATCCGCACGCTCACGCCGCTGCTCTCCAAGGGCGACATCCTCATCGACGGGGGCAATACCTATCCCGCCGACACCGAACGGCGCACCAAGGAGGTCGAGGCCAACGGGCTTTTGTACGTCGGGATGGGCGTCTCCGGCGGCGAGGAGGGAGCGCTGAAGGGGCCGAGCCTGATGCCGTCGGGATCGCCGGCGGCGTGGCCGGCGCTGAAGCCGATCCTCCAGGCGATCGCCGCCAAGGTCGGCCCCAAGGCCGACATCCCCTGCTGCGAATGGATCGGGCCGCGCGGCGCGGGCCATTACGTCAAGATGGTCCACAACGGGATCGAATATGGCGACATGCAGCTGATCTGCGAGGCCTACTGGCTCCTCCGCCAGGTCGCCGGCCTCGGCAACGACGAGCTCGCCGCCGTGTTCGCCGACTGGAACCGCGGCGAGCTCGACAGCTACCTGATCGAGATCACCCGCGACATCTTCACCGCCCGCGACCCGGAAACCGGCGAGTTCCTCGTCGACTCGATCCTCGACGCCGCCGGCGCCAAGGGCACGGGGAAGTGGATGAGCCAGCTGGCCCTCGACCTCGGCGTTCCCAGCACGCTGGTCACCGAGGCGGTCTACGCGCGGACGCTGTCGGCGATGAAGGAGGCGCGGACCCGCGCGAGTGCCAAGCTCGTCGGACCGTCGGCCACGTGGAGCGGCGACACGCAGGCGTTCGTCGAGGACGTGCGCCACGCCCTGTATGCCTCGAAGATCGCCAGCTACGCCCAGGGCTTCGTGCAGCTCGCGGCGGCGGCCAAGGAGCACGACTGGCCGCTCGACTACCGCTCGATCGCGATGCTGTGGCGTGGCGGCTGCATCATCCGGGCGCAGTTCCTCGAGCGGATCGCCGAGGCGTTCAGCGGCGACAAGAACCTCGAGAACCTGATGCTCGCCCCCTATTTCCAGCAGGCGCTGGCGAATGCCCAGACCGGCTGGCGGCATGTCGTCGCGACCGCCGCGGCCCACGGCGTGCCGACGCCGGCGTTCATGGCGGCGCTGGCCTATTACGACGGCTACCGAAGCGCCCGGCTGCCGGCCAACCTCCTCCAGGCGCAGCGCGACTACTTCGGATCCCACACCTACCAGCGCACCGATCGGCCGGGGACGTTCCACAGCGAGTGGCTCGACCTGCGGCGCCCGGTGCCGGCCCGGGGGAAGGCATAGATGGCCACGGCGCTCGAGCGGCTGTTCGGGCTCTCCGGTCGGACCGCGGTCGTCGTCGGCGGCACCGGCGTCCTCGGCGGGGCGCTGGCCGAGGGGCTGGCCTCGGCCGGGGCGTTGGTCGTCGTCGCCGGTCGGGGGGCCGACCGCGGCGCCGCCCGGGTCGACGCGATCCGCGCCGCCGGCGGGCAGGCGACGTTCGTCGCCGTCGAGGCGACCGAGCGCGGGAGCGTCGAGGCGCTGCTGGCCGCCACGCTCGCCGAGACGGGACGGGCCGACATCCTCGTCAACTGCGCCGGGGTGAACTCGGCGATCCCGTATTTCGAGATCCCCGACGACGACTACGACCGCGTCCTCGATACGAACCTCAAGAGCACCCACCTCGGCTGCCAGGTGTTCGGGGCGGCGATGGCCGCCGCCGGCGGCGGGGCGATCCTCAACCTCGGCAGCGTCTCCGCCGACAAGCCGCTGTCGAAGGTGTTCATCTACTCGGCGTCGAAGGCGGCGGTCGTCAACTACACGCAGAACGTCGCCCGTGAGCTCGCCCCGCGCGGGGTGCGCGTCAACGTCCTCTGCCCCGGGTTCTTCCCCGCCGAACAGAACCGGCGGATCCTCTCCCCGGAGCGGACGGCGGCGATCATGGGGCAGACACCGATGAACCGCTTCGGCAACCCGGAGGAGCTCGTCGGCGCGGCGTTGCTGCTCTGCGCCCCGGTGGCGGGGAGCTTCATCACCGGCACGGCGCTGTACGTCGACGGCGGCTTCACCGGGATGCGATTCTGACGGCCGATGCCCCCAGGACCGGGCGGCTGCCCCGGGAGCCGATGTCGCACACGATCGTGATCTTCGGCGCCTCCGGCGACCTGACGTCGCGGAAGCTCGTCCCGGCGCTGTGGAGCCTGTCGCGCGCCGGGGTCCTGCCCGCCGAGACGCGGATCGTCGGCTTCTCGCGGACGCCGTTCTCCGACGACGCCTGGCGGGCCGCGCTCCTCGAATCGACACGCGTTCATGCCGACGGCTTCGACGCCGCGAGCTGGCCGGTGTTCGCCGCGCGGCTCCACTACCAGCCCGGCGACATCGCCTCGCACGACGACGTCGCCAGGCTCGGCGAGCGGCTGGCGAGCCTCGAGGGAGCGGCAGGGGCGACGCGCGTCTACTACCTCGCCACCGCGCCGCAGTTTTACGAGCCGGTGGTCGCGGCGCTCGGCAGCCTGGGGATGGCCGCCGAGACGGCCGGACCGCGGCGGATCGTCGTCGAGAAGCCGTTCGGCACCGACCTGGCGACCGCGCGGCAGCTCAATGCCCGGCTCCACGCGGTGTTCAGCGAGAGCCAGGTCTACCGCATCGACCATTACCTGGGGAAAGAGTCGGTCCAGAACATCCTCGCCCTCCGCTTCGCCAACACGATCTTCGAGCCGGTCTGGAATCGCCGCTACATCGACCACGTCCAGATCACCGTCGCCGAGGAGGTGCCGGTGGGGCGCCGCGGGGCCTACTACGACTCGGCCGGCGTCCTCCGCGACATGTTCCAAAACCACCTCCTCCAACTCCTCATGATCACGGCGATGGAAGCCCCGGTCCGCTTCCAGGCGACGGCGGTCCGGAACGAGAAGGTCAAGGTCCTCGAGGCGATCCGGCCGCTGGAGCCCGCCGAAGTCGCCGCCGCCGGCGTCCGCGGGCAGTATGCCGGCTACCTCGCCGAGCCGGGCGTGGCGGTCGACAGCCGCACGGCGACGTTCGCAACGCTGCGCCTCGAGGTCGACAACTGGCGCTGGCAAGGGGTGCCGTTCTACCTCCGCAGCGGCAAGTGCATGTCGTGCCGGACGACGCAGATCGTGATCGGGTTCCGCCAGCCGCCGCTGGAACTGTTCGCGTCGTCGAAGCGGCGCGTGGCCCGTGAGGCCAACCGGCTCGTGATCCAGATCCAGCCCGCCGAGGGGATCCAGCTCCACTTCCACACCAAGGTCCCCGGCGCCGGGATGCAGTTGCGCCTGACCGACCTCGAGTTCAGCTACTCGCGCGAGTTTTCCGGGCGGTTGCCCGAGGCCTACGAGCCCCTCCTCCTCGACGTCCTCACCGGCGACGCCAGCTTGTTCGCCCGTGCCGACGAGGTGGAGAAGTCGTGGGAGATCATCGACCCCGTCGCCCGCGCCTGGGCGGGCAGCGACCAGCCGGCGCTGGCGCGCTATGAGCCGGGCCACTGGGGGCCGCAGGCCAGCGCCGACTGGATGGCGGCGCAGGGACGGACGTGGTTCGACACCTGCCCGGTGCTCACCGGACCCCCGGTGCCGACGTGACCACTCCCACGGCCGACAGGGGCCCGGCGATCGGCGGCGTCCGGCTCGGGTCGCCGCTGATCCAGGCGGCCCTCTCCGGGTACAGCGACCGGGCGATGCGGGTGCTCGCCCGCCGTCACGGCGCCGCCTACGCCCTCGGCGAAGTGCTCCTCGACCAGTTCGTGGTCACCGCCGGCCGCCACCCGCGCAACCGCGCCCGGCTCGCCGTGGCCGACGAGGAGCATCCCGTCGGGGGCCAACTGATGGGGGCCGACCCGGAGCAGTTCCCGCCGGCGGCGCTGAAGCTCGTCGAGGAGGGATTCGACGTCATCGACATCAACTTCGGCTGCCCGGTGAAGAAGGTGCTGGGCCGCTGCCGCGGCGGCTACCTCCTCGGCGTGCCCGAGACGGCACTGGAGATCGTCGCCCGCGTCCGCGACGCGGTGCCGCAGCACGTGCCGGTGACGCTCAAGATGCGCCGCGGCCTCGATGACTCGGCCGACAGCGCCGACCGGTTCTGGCGGATCTTCGACGGCGCGTTCGCTCACGGCGTCGCGGCGATCACGGTCCATGGCCGCACCGTGCAGCAGAAATATGTCGGGCCGAGCGATTGGTCGTTCCTCGCCGCGGTCAAGCGCCACGCCGGCGCGCGGACGGTGTTCGGCTCCGGCGACCTGTTCTCGGCCGAGGCCTGCCTGGCGATGCTCGAGCGCACCGGCGTCGACGGGGTGAGCATCGCCCGGGGGGCGATCGGCAATCCGTGGATCTTCGCCCAGACCGCCGCGCTGCTGGCCGGCGGCCCTCCCCTCCCCCCGCCGACGATCCACCGGCAGCGCGACATGCTCCGCGAGCATTGGGAGCTGGCGGTCGAACTCCACGGCGAGGCGCTCGCCGGCCGGCAGATGCGCAAGTTCGCCATCAAATACGCCCGCCTCCACCCCGAGCCGCGCGCCGTCCGCGACGCGTTCGTGGCCGTCAAGGTGAACGACGATTGGCAGCGGGTGCTCGACCGTTTCTACGCCGCCGACGGCCCGGGGCGCGATCCCTCGGCCGACGTCGACGAGACGGTCGATTGCTCCGCCGGCGACGCCGAGGGCTGAGCGCCGCGGAGGCCGATCGCCCGGCGAAGTCGCAGCGGCCGGCACCGGCGCCGCGGTCACGGCGGGCCGTCCCCGGCGTCGGCCAGGGCGGCGGACAGTTCGTCGCGGACGGCGGCGTCGGTCTCGACCGCGAGGCGGGCGGCGAGGGGCCCGCCCGCCGCGGCCGCGCCCGCCGCCCGCCAACGGCCCAGCGCCCAGGCGGCGGCGCCGCGGACCATCGCGACCGGATCGGCGAGTGCCGCGGCGAGCGCTGCCACCGCCCGGCGGGCGTGGGCGTCGTCGCCGCTGGCCGCCTGGTTTCCCAGCGCCACCGCGGCGCTGCGCGCCAGGCCGGCACGCTTGGCGCGGAGCAGCGGCGCGCCACGGAAGCGCCGGCGAAACGCCTCCTCGTCGAGCGCCAGGAGGTCGGCGAGGTCGAGCGTCGTCGCGCCGCCGCGCGGGGCGAAGGTCGGCTCGGCGCTGCCCGGCGCGAGCCGGTTCCACGGGCAGACGCGTTGGCACTCGTCGCAACCGAAGATCCAGTCGCCCATTCCCGGCCGGAGTTCCACCGGCACCGCCCCGCGCTCTTCGATCGACAGTGCACTCACACACAGCCCGGCGTCGAGGATCCGCGGTTCGACGAGGGCCCCCGTCGGGCAGGCGTCGAGGCAGGCGGTGCAGGTCCCGCAGTGGTCGACGTGGATCGGGGCGTCGCCCGGGAGGACGGCGTCGGTGAGCAGGGCCGCGAGGAAGAAATGGCTGCCGGCCCGTGGGTCGATGAGCATCGTGTTTTTGCCAAACCAGCCCAGCCCCGCCAGCCAGCCGAACTCGCGCTCCGCGAACGGCGCCGAGTCGACGACGCCGCGCGTCCGGCAGCCGGGAAGGCGCTCCTCGAGCCAGGCTCCCAACGCGTTGACGCGGCGCCTGAGGAGGTCGTGGTAGTCGTCGCCCCATGCGTAGCTCGCCACACGCCCGCGCCCCGGGGGAGCGGGGTCGGCGGCGGCCGGCGGGTGGTCGGTGGCGAGCATGATCGCGCTGCGGACGCCGGCGAGGAGCGTGGCCGGATCGCGGCGCAGTGGCTCGTGGGCTTCGAGCCAGCCGGCCATCGGCCCGGCGCGGCCGGCGTCGAGCCACGCGCGGAAGCGGGCGTGGACGAGTGGATCGCGGTCACCGACGGCGGCGATCCCGAGCCGGGAAAAGCCGATGGCGGCGGCGGCGGCGCGGAGCAGCGCGACCAGGTCGGGGGGCGGCGACGCGGCACCGGACGTGGAGGTGCAGGCAGGCTGCATCGGCGGGGGTGATCGGGAAACGGGGTTCGGGGCGGCAGGGCGGGCAGCGCGGCGTGGCGACCGACGGGCAGCCTGTGGAACTGGTCTGGACCGGCAGGTGACGATCGCTATTCTCCCCGCCGCGCCACCAGAACCCAACCGCCGTGGAGAGCCTGTCGTGCCCCAATCCACCTCCCGTCGCACGCCGGGGCCTGGCCGCGATGCAGCGGCTGCGGTTTCAAGGCTGTCCGCCGCGCACCGGCCGGCCTTGTGCCTGGTGGCGGCGACGTTGGCTTCGCTCCTCCTCACGCTCCTCGCCGGCTGCCAGACACCGCCGCAGGGGGCGACCCCGGTGTATGGCGCCTACCCGACCACGGTCCCACCGCCGGCCACCGGCATGACCGGCCAGCCGGCGCCCTACGGCGGCTACGTCGCCACGCCGCAGGGGGCCGCGTATCCCCCGGCCGCGCCGGTGATGCCCGGCCCGACGACGTCGGCCTGGCCCACCGCCGCCGCGCCTGCGACCGTCGCCGCGCCGTCGCTCGCCCCTCCGCAGGCCACCGCTCCCAATTCGTCGTGGACGTGGGCGCAATCGGGTCAGGCCGCCGCTCCCCCCACCATCCAGCAATACCCCCAGCAGCTGGCCAACCAGGCCAACCAATACGGCCAGGGCCTCAACCAGCAGGCGCAGCAGTACGCGGCCCAACTCCAGCAGCAACCGCAGCAGTTCGCCAATCAGGCGCAGCAGACGCTCGCCCAGCAGCAGGCGCAGCTCAACAACCAGCTCCAGGCGACCGCCAACCAGTACCAGCAGGGGTTCAACAACCAGCTCCAGCAGAACGTCCAGCAGGGGCAGCAGGCGCTGACCAACCAGGTGCAGCAGGCCCTGCCGCAGGCGCCGCAGCAGCAGACGGTCAACGGCAGCTGGTGGCCGTTCACCGACCCCGGCGGGCTGCCACCGGCGCGGACGACCCCGGCGCTGCCGGCCCGCTACTGAGCCGCGCGGCGGCGATCGGTCGCCCCGCCTCCCCGCCGGGAGACGGCCCGGGCGCTGGAGCGTGGTATCGTGGGCAGGGCCGCAGGTGCGGCATCCCCCCAGAGGCCCCGGTCCGATGCTCGACTTCCTCGCGCGCTTCGCGCTGCCGACGCGATCGGCGCTCGGCGCCGCCGACTGGCGGACGGTCGCGCGGATCGAGGAGCTGGCCCCGGCCTACGAGCAGCAGAGCGATGCGGCGCTGCGCCGCACGGTGCGGTCGCTGGCCTACCGCGTGAAGGCCGGCGAGCCGGTCGAGGCGGTGCTCGTCGAGAGCTTCGCGGCGACCCGTGAGGCGGCCCGCCGGAGCATCGGCCTGCGCCACTACGACGTCCAGCTTCTCGCCGGGGTGGCGCTGGTCCGTGGCGCGATCGTCGAGATGCAGACCGGCGAGGGGAAGACCCTGGTCGCGACGCTGCCGCTGGCGCTCTACGCGCTGGCCGGCAAGGGGGCCCACCTGGCGACGGTCAACGACTACCTCGTGCGCCGCGATGCCGAATGGATGGGCCCGGTCTACGAGAAGCTCGGGCTGTCGGTCGGCATCATCCAGTCGCAGATGGATTTCGACGTCCGCCGGTCGGCCTACGCCGAGGACATCACCTACGGCACCGCCAAGGAGTTCGGCTTCGACTTCCTCAAGGACCGGCTGATGGCGCGCGAGATCGCCGAGGGGCGCGGCGACCTGGGCGCGGCGCTCACCGGCCGCCACGGGGCCGGCGCGCCGCGCCTCCTCCAGCGCCCCTACTGGTTCGCGCTGGTCGATGAAGCCGACAACGTCCTCATCGACGAGGCGCGGACGCCGCTGATCATCTCGGCGCCACCGGGGCAGGCCCAGGCGGTGCAGCAGAAGCTGTTCCGGTTCGCGGCCCAGGCCGCCGAGGCGCTCGACGCCACGGAAGACTTCGAGTTCGACCCGCAGAAGAAGAGCTGCGAGCTGCTCGGGCCCGGGCGGAGCCGCGTCCGCGCGATGCCGCGCTCGACGCTCCTCGACCAGCTCAGCTTGCTGGCGATCTACGAGGCGGTCGAGCGCGCGGTCCGCGCGAAGGTCGCCTTCATCCGCGACCGGCAGTACGTCGTCCGCGACGGCAAGATCGTGATCATCGACGAGTTCACCGGCCGCGCCGCCGAGGGGCGGACGTGGCGCGACGGGCTCCACCAGGCGGTCGAGGCGAAGGAGGGGGTCGAGGTCACGGTCCCCTCCGGACATGCCGCCCGGATCACGATCCAGGACCTGTTCGCGCGCTGGCCGCATCTCGGCGGGATGACCGGGACGATCGCCTCCAGCGGCCGCGAGATCAGCCGGACCTACGGCGTCGCCGTCGCCCTCGTGCCGACCCACCGGCCGGCGATCCGCCGCCGGCTCCCCGCGGTCGTCACCGCGACGCAGGGGGAGAAGTTCGCGCGGATCGTGGCCGAGACGGCCGAGCTCCACGCCGCCGGGAGGCCGGTGCTGATCGGCTCGCGTTCGATCGACCGGTCGGAGGAACTCTCGCGCCTCCTCACCGCGGCCGGCCTCGAGCACACCGTGCTCAACGCCCGCCACATCGAGCGCGAGGCGGAGATCGTCGCCGCCGCCGGCCAGCGCGGGCAGATCACGGTGTCGACGAACATGGCCGGCCGCGGCACCGACATCAAGCTCGGCCCCGGCGTCGAGGAGCTCGGCGGCCTGCACGTGATCTGCACCGAGCTCCACGACTCGCAACGGATCGACCGCCAGCTCGTCGGCCGCTCCGGCCGCCAGGGAGACCCGGGCACGTGGCGGCAGTACGTCGCCCTCGACGACGAGATCCTCGTCGGCGCCCACGGGCCGGAGAAGGCGGCGCGGATCGTCGCCCGGCAGCGTGGGCGGCTCGACGCCGATCCCGAGGGCGTGCTGCGGGTGTTCCAGCGTGCCCAGCGGATCGTCGAGGCGCGGCACGTGCGCCAGCGGCGCGTGCTCGAATACGTCGAGCGCCAGCGGGCCGAGGCCCACATCCAGATGAGCCAGGATCCCTACCTCGACGCCGCCTCGTGACCGTCCCTGCCCGCGACGCGGAGGCGGGGCAACCTGGGCCGCCGGCGGGGTTGGCTGGCGGGGAAATTGGCGTTGACGCGGGGTCCCGGCCGATGGGACCGTCGCAGGTTGCCACGTCCGGCGGCGGTTCGGCGCCGGGCCTGTCGAGGGAGCGACCGTGACCCGTCATCGGCCCATGTCCCGCGCCTGGCACGTCGGCTGGCTGCGCGCGGCCGCGGCAGTGGCCGCGGCACTGCCGATCCCCGGTGCGGCGCAGCCACCCGCCGACGAATCCGCCCCGGCCGACATGGTGCCGGTCGTCGCCCCGGCACCGGAGGATGACGCGCCGGCCGATGCCAAGCCCCCCCCGCCGTTCGCTCCCCCTCCGCCGTTCGGCGCGCCCGCTGCCGCGGCACCGCCCCTGCCGGCCGAGCTCCCCGCCGCGCGCGGCAGCGACGGCACGATCTCCGTGCTCGTCGCTCCGCCCCCCGACCAGGAGCTCGGCCTGGTGCCGGTGGTGCCCCCGGCACGGCTGACACCCGTCGCTCCCGGCACGAACGCACCGGCGACGGGTGGGCCCGCGTTGCCGACGGCCGTCGCTTCCCCGACCGCGCCTTCGCCACCGCCTCTGGGCTCGGCACCGCTCCACGCCCCCCCGGCGACCGGCGGCGAGCCCCCGGCGGCCGAGGTGCTCGGCCGGCTGCTCGCCGAGCCGGCACCGAACGATCCGGAGCTCGGCTGGGGCCGGCCGTTGACCCTCATCGAGGCGCTCGAACGCCCCGGCGATCGCGCCCGCCGCCTGTGGATCGCGCAGGCCTACTGGAAGGCGACGGCGGCGGTGATGGTCGTCCGGGCCCGCGTCGACGCGGTCGAGCGGCTGGGGCTGGTGGCACCGGGGGGCGATGCCCGCGACCGCGACACGATCGCCGCCGCGGTCTCCGCCGCCGTCGCCGATCTCGACACCGCCCGGGCGGAGTTGGCCGGCGCCCGGCAGGAGCTCGCCGACCTGTCACGCCTGCCCGCCGGAGAACCGTCGCCGTGGCCGGTCGATCGGCCACTGGCAGTTCCGTACCAGACGCACTTCGCGACGATCTTCGCCACCCGGGCGACGACCGGCCGCGTCCGGGCGATCGATCGGATGCTCCCCTCCCGCCACGCCGCCGTCGAGGCGCGCGCCCGGGCGGTGGCCGGCGCCCGCCGCGCCGCCGCCGCGGCCGAGGAGGACCATGCCCGGGGCACGTGTCCGGTCGAGGCGGTGCTCGTCGCGCACGAGCGGCTGACCGCGAGCGAGTGTGACTTCGCCCGCGACGTCCGCACCTACAACACCGACGTCGCGGAATACGTGATGGCCGTCGCCGACACGGTGGTGCCCGAGGAACAGTTCGCCCGGATGCTGATCGGCACGCCGCTGCCGTGGCGGGTGCCGGACCCGGTCGCGGCCGCGCCGGGCGGGGTCCTCGTCGGCGGTGCGGTGTCGTCCGGCGGAGGACCGCCGCTGCTCACGCCGCCCCCGGTCCTCGTGCCCCCGCCCACCGCCGTGCCGATCGGCAACTGATCGCCCCGGCACACCGGCGCCGGTTTCGGCACCGGGTGCCCGGGGCGTACGATGGCGGGATGATGTCCGCCGAACCGTCCCCTCCCTCCCCTGCCCCGGTGGCGCCTCTGCGCCTCGGCGGGCTCGTCGTCGACCCGCCGGTGCTCCAGGCGCCGATGGCGGGCTACACCAACTTCGCCTTCCGGCAGGTCGTCCGGTCGTTCGGCGGCGCCGGGCTGTTGGCGACGGAGATGATCGCAGCGCGGAGTGCCGCCTGGCTCGAGACCCACCGCGGCGAGCACCCCGACCGGCTGTGGGGCGTGCGCGACGAGCCGCGGCCGCTGGCGGTGCAGATGTGGGACAACGATCCCGACAACCTCGCCGCCGTCGGCCGGCGCCTGGCGCGCGACTTCGCCGTCAGCGTCGTCGACCTCAACTTCGGTTGCCCGGTGCGCCAAGTCACCGAGAAGGCCCACAGCGGGTCGTGGCTCCTCCGCGACCCGGAGCGCGTCGGCACGATCGTCCGCCGCGTGGTCGAGGCCTGCGACGGCGTGCCGGTCACGGCCAAGATCCGCCTCGGCTGCTCCGACTCCTGCCGGACCGCCGTCGAGGTCGCGCAGCGCGTCGAGGAGGCGGGAGCTGCCGGCCTCACGGTCCATGGCCGGGTGGCTGCGCAGTTCTTCACCGGCCGGGCCGACTGGGATGCGATCCTGGCCGTGAAGCGCGCCGTCGGGCGGATGCCGGTGATCGGCAATGGCGACGTCACCGGCGCCGCCGTCGCGGTGGAGCGGCTCCGCAGCGGAGTCGACGGCGTGATGATCGCCCGCGAGGCGCTCGCCCGCCCCTGGATCTTCGCGCAGGTGGCGGCGCTGCTGGCCGGACGTGAACCCCCACCTGATCCGAGCCTCGCCGAGCAGCGCGAGATCGTGCTGTTCCACTATGGTCTCGTCTGCCGCCGGTTCGGCGTCGAGCGCGGCACGCTGCTGATGCGAAAATTCGCCTGTTCGTACGCCCAGGGTCTGCCCGGGGCCCGCGAGTTCCGCGGCCGGGTGTCGCGGGTGACGACGGCGGCCGAGTTTCTCGAGGCGATGGCAGGCTGGTTTTCCGGGCAGCCGCGGAATCGAGCCGCCGGTGCCGGTGTCGATCAGGCGGTAATTTCCGCAGGCGGAATTGTCGAAAATCCCGCGGGGTCTACACTGCCTGCATGAGCCGTATTCCCGACGACGACATCCGCCCGACCGACACGCCGTTGCTCGATGTGCTCCGCGCTTCGGGGCCGCACGGAGTGGGTGATCTGGCCCGGGCGCTCTTCGTCACGCCGACGGCCATCCGGCAGCGCCTTGCCCGCCTCGAACAGGCCGGGATCGTCGCCCGGACGACCGGCACCGCTGCCGTGGCCGCGCGGGGGCGTGGCCGTCCGTCCCACAGCTTCGCCCTCAGCGAGAAGGGGCGGAGGCTCGGGGGGGAAAACTACCGCGACTTGGCGCTCGTTCTGTGGAACGAAGTCCGGGCGACGGCGGATCCGGCCGTCCGGCGCGGCCTGCTCGGCCGGATCGGTGCCGGCTTGGCGTCGCTGGTCGATGCCGAGGTCGAGGGCACCTCCCCCGAGGAGCGGCTCGCCAGCGCCGCCGACCTGCTGCGGCGCCGGCGCGTCGCCGTCGAGTTCCGTGACGGCGCCGCGGAACCTGCCGGCGACGACGGCCGCCCCGGACCGTCTTCGCTCATTTCGCACAGCTGTCCGTACCCCGGGCTCGCCGAAACCGACCGCGGCATCTGTGCCGCCGAGCGCGTGATGATCGAGGAGGTGGTCGGGGCACCTGTGCGCCTCTCCGAGTGCCGTCTCGACGGCGGCGACTGCTGCCGATTCACGCTCGTACCGCTCCACGCCACCGCTACCACCCCCGGCTGAGGCCCACCGCGTCGTCCACCCGTTTCCCGGAGTTGCCATGTCCCCCCCCACCGCACCGTCGCTGCCCGCTGCCGGCCGTCCCTGGATCGAGGGGCGGTTCGAGGAGAACCTCGTCCTGACCACCGTCGAGCAGGCGATCAACTGGGCTCGGCAATCGAGCATCTGGCCGATGACGTTCGGCTTGGCGTGCTGCGCCATCGAGATGATGGCCGCCGGTGCGAGCCGCTACGACCTCGACCGGTTCGGCGCGGGGGCGTTCCGGGCAACGCCTCGGCAGGCCGATTTGATGATCGTGGCCGGCACGGTGACCTACAAAATGGCCAGCCGTGTGCGGCGGCTCTACAACATGATGCCCGATCCCAAGTACGTGATCGCGATGGGTGCTTGCACCACCGGGGGTGGCCCGTACTTCAAGTGGGGCTATCACGTAGTCAAGGGTGTCGATCTGGTGGTCCCGGTCGACGTCTACGTCCCCGGCTGCCCGCCCCGCCCCGAGAGCCTCCTCGAGGGGTTGATGCGGATCCAGGACAAGATCCTCGGCCAGCGGATCGCGCGGCGGCCCGACGGCGGCAAGATCGAAGACGAGCTGCCGGTGCCCCACCATTCCGGCCACGTCATCTCGCCGATCGCCGACGGCGAGCTCGTGTTCTCGCACCAGAAGGTCCAGCCCTGACATTCTCCGCCGCGACGGCGTCGCGGCGCGGTGGTCATGGATGTGGGCGGCGCGCCGTTCGGCCGCGTCGTGACGGTTTTCCCGGCGCGGGTAGCGCGTCGCAACAGGAGCGTGTCGATGGCGGGTGAAGTGGCGGGCGAACGGCTGGTGGTGCGCGGGCTGCACGTCGCCGTCGACGGGCAGGAGATCCTCCGTGGCGTCGATCTCGAGATCGGCCGCGGCGAGGTCCACGCGCTGATGGGGCCCAACGGGTCGGGCAAGAGCACGCTCGGCTACGCGATCATGGGCCATCCCTCCTACGAGGTCACTGCCGGGAGCATCACGCTTGTCAGCGCCGACGGCGCCGAGCGCGACCTGCTGGCAATGGAACCCGACGAGCGCGCCCGGGCCGGCGTGTTCCTCGCCTTCCAGCGGCCGATGGCGATCCCCGGCGTGCGGCTCGCCGATTTCCTCCGCCACGCCGTCACCAACGTCCGCAACCCGGAGCGGAAGGAAGGGGAGGAGCTGATCCCGATGCGGGAGTTCCGCGGCGAGCTCAAGGCAAAGATGGCCGACCTGTCGATCGACCAAGAGTTCGCCCGCCGCTACGTCAACGACGGCTTCTCGGGGGGCGAGATGAAGCGCGCCGAGATCCTCCAGCTGGCGATGCTGCGGCCGCGATTCGCGATCCTCGACGAGACCGACAGCGGCCTCGACGCCGACGCCGTCCGGCTCGCCAGCGAGAGCATCGCCCGGATCGGCGGGGCGGAGATGGGGATCCTGATCATCACCCACCACGAGCAGCTCCTCGAGCACAACATCCCGCTCCGGACCCACGTGATGCTCGGTGGGCGGATCGTCGAGAGCGGCGGGCCGGAACTGGCCGCCGAGCTCCACAAGCGGGGTTACGAGCGGATCCGCGCGGCATATCCGGAGGCAGCCGCCGCCGAGCGCGCGGCTGCGGAGGCAGCGGTCTGACGATGACGATCCGACGGTGACGGGTGTTCGGTGCAGTTCCGGCAGGAGTGACGCTGATGGATACGACGGTCGACGGACAGGGCGTGGCCCTCGGCGAAATCAACAAGTACGACTTCCGCACCGACTCCCCGGCGGTGTTCAAGGCGCGGCGCGGGCTCGACGCCACGATCGTCGCGCAGATCTCGGAGATGAAGCGCGAGCCCGAGTGGGTGCGCGACTTCCGCCTCAAGTCGCTGGAGATCTTCCACTCCAAGCCGATGCCCTCGTGGGGCGGGCGGATCGGCGTCGACTTTCAGGACATCTTCTACTACCTCAAGCCCGCCGAGCAGCAGGGAAAGACGTGGGAGGAGGTCCCCGACGCGATCAAGCAGACGTTCGACCGCCTCGGGATCCCCGAGGCGGAGCGGAAGTTCCTCGCCGGGGTCAAGGCCCAGTTCGAGAGCGAGGTCGTCTACGGCTCGCTGCAGGAGGACCTGGCGAAGAAAGGGGTGATCTTCACCGACACCGACACCGCCGTCCGCGAGCACCCCGACCTGCTCCGCGAGTATTTCGGGAAGATCATCCCGCCGACCGACAACAAGTTCGCCGCCCTCAACTCCGCCGTCTGGTCGGGGGGCTCGTTCATCTACGTGCCCAAGGGGGTGTCGATCGAGTTCCCGCTCCAGGCCTACTTCCGCATCAACGCCGAGAGCATGGGGCAGTTCGAGCGGACGCTGATCATCGTCGACGAGGGGGCGCAGGTGCACTACGTCGAGGGCTGCACCGCCCCGATGTACTCCACCGAGAGCCTCCACTCGGCCGTGGTCGAGATCGTCGTCAAGAAGCACGGTCGCTGCCGTTACACGACGATCCAGAACTGGGCCAACAACATCTACAACCTCGTCACCAAGCGTGCCATGGCCTACGAGGGCGCGCTGATGGAGTGGATCGACGGCAACCTCGGCAGCCAGCTGACGATGAAATACCCGGCGGTCTACCTGATGGAGCCGGGCGCGCGGGGGGAGATCCTCTCGATCGCCTTCGCCTCCGCGGGGCAGCACCAGGACGCCGGCGCGAAGATCGTCCACGCCGCCCCCCACACCAGCGGCCGGATCGTCTCCAAGAGCATCTCGAAGAACGGCGGCCGGGCCAGCTACCGCGGCCTGGTGCGCGTCGAGCCGGGCGCGCGGAAGAGCCGGTCGAGCGTGGTCTGCGACGCCCTGATCCTCGACGACAAGAGCCGCAGCGACACCTATCCCTACATCGAGGTCGAGGAGCAGGACGTCTCGATCGGCCACGAGGCGAGCGTCTCGAAGATCGGCGAGGAGCAGCTGTTCTACCTCACCAGCCGCGGCCTCACCGAGGCCGAGGCGAGCACGATGATCGTCGGCGGGTTCATCGAGCCGCTCGTCAAGGAGCTGCCGATGGAGTACGCCGTCGAGATGAACAAACTGATCCAGTTGCAGATGGAAGGCTCGGTGGGCTGACGCATGACGACCGCGACTCCTGCCGCCCCCCCTGCCCCGGCGTTCGACGAAGCGGCGCTCGGCCGTCTCGTCGCCGCCAGCCCGCTCCCCGGCTGGGCGACCGACACGCGCCGGGCGGCGTTCGCCGCGCTGGCCGGCCTCTCCCTGCCCGACCGGCGCAGCGAGAACTGGATGCGCACCGACCTGCGGCTGTTCCGTCCGCAGGCCTGGGGACTGCGCGACGGGGCTGGGGGCAGCGCCCCCGACGGGCTGCTCCCCGCGGCGATCGTCGCCGGAGCCGGTCAGGAGGAGGACGGGGCCCGGGTGGCCGGCGTGTTGGCGGGGCGGTTCGTGGCCCTCGACGGCACGGTCGTCCGTGCCGAACTCGACCCCGACCTGGCGCGGCGCGGTGTCCGCTTCGGCGCCGCCGAGGCCGTGCTCGCCGACTCTGGTGAGCTCCTCCGCGAGCACTGGTTCACGGTCATCGATCCCCACGCCGACTACTTCACCGCGCTCCACGCCGCTTTCCACCGCGCTAGCGCCATCCTCTACGTCCCCTCCGGCGTGAAAGTGGCCGAGCCGCTCCACGTCCTGGCCGCACTCGGGCCGGGGGGGGTCGACACGTCGCACGTCCTCGTCGTCCTCGGCGAAGGGGCCGAGGCGACGCTCCTCACCGAGACCGCCGGCGGCGGTCCGGCCGGCAGCGCCGGCGGCCTGCACTGCGGTGGCACCGAGATCGTCGTCGGGCGCGGCGCCTTCCTGCGGATGGTGAACCTGCAGAATTGGAGCGACGGCGTCTGGCACTTCGCCCGCCAGCGGGCGGTGATCCACCACAGCGGCCGTCTTCAGTGGACGCTCGGGGCCCTCGGCAGCCGGCTCTCGCAGGTCGCCCAGGACGTCGCCCTCGTCGGCCGCGGGGCCGACGCCCAGGTCAACGGGGTGATGTTCACCGAGGGGCGGCGGCAGCTGGTCTACAACACGCTCCAGCACCACCAGGCCCCGGCCTGCCGGAGCGACCTGCTCTACAAGGGAGCCCTCCAGGACCGCTCGCGCCTCGTGTGGCGTGGGATGATCAAGGTCGACCGTGCCGCCCAGAAGACCGACGGCTACCAGCGCAACGACAACCTCATGCTCTCCACCGAGGCCCGTGCCGACTCGATCCCGGGCCTGGAGATCGAGGCCGACGACGTCCGCTGCACCCACGGGGCGACCAGCGGCCGGGTCGATGCCGAGCAGATCTTCTACGCCCGCGCCCGCGGCCTGGCGGCCGACGAGGCGGCGCGGCTGGTCGTCGCCGGATTCTTCCAGCAGGTCTTCGACCGGATCACGATCCCGCCGGTCCGCGAGGCCTTCGCCCGCGCGATCGGCAGCCGGATCCGCCGGATCACCTGACCGTGCCGGCCGTGCCGCCTCCGGCCGGCTGAAACCCTCCTCCGTCTCCCGTCCGCTGGAAACCGTCCGATGGAAGGCTTCACCCGGGTCGCAGACGCGTCCGCGATCCCCGATCCCGGCCGCGAGCTCGTCGAGGTCGAGGGGGAGGTGGTGGCGTTGTTCCACGTCGGCGGCGCGTTCCACGCCATCGACGACGTCTGCACCCACGATGGCGGCACGCTCGCCGACGGCGCGCTGGTCGGCTTCGCCGTCGCCTGCCCGCGGCACGGTGCGAAGTTCGACGTCCGCACCGGAGCCGCCCTGTCGATGCCGGCGGTCCGGCCGACCCGCTGCCACGAGGTGCGCGTCGCCGACGGCGGCGTCTGGATCCGCCTCCGCAGGGCCCCCGGCGGCGGCCCACCGCCGGCGGGAAGCCCCGCGACCGCGCCCGTCGCGGCCAGCCCCGCTCCGGTCGCAAGCGCGCCCCGGGCCGCCCCTGCCGGTGGCGTCGAGCCGCACGCCGTGGCGACCGATGGCGGCGGCGAGGTCTCGGAGGACGCGGTCCGCGAGATGCTCCGCGAGGTCAAGGACCCGGAGCTGTTCGTCAACATCGTCGACCTCGGGCTGGTGTACGGGGTCACGGTCAGTGCGGCGGCCGACGACCCGGCGGGCCGGCAGGTGTCGATCGACATGACGATGACGAGCCCTGCCTGCCCTGCCGGTCCGCAGCTGATCGCCGACACCAAGCGCGCCGTCGGCCGGCACGCGGCCGTCCGCGGCGTCGAGGTGCGGATCGTGATGGATCCCCCCTGGACCCCCGACCGGATGTCCGACGCGGCCCGCGACCAGCTCGGCATCTTTTGACTGCCGCCGTGCGCGTCGTGCTCCACGAGTGGGCCTGCAGCGGTGGCCTCCACGGTCCGCAGACCGCGCCGCTGCCGTCGTCGGCCACGCTGGCGGCCGTCGTCGCCGAAGGGCGGGCGATGCTCGCGGCCCTCGTCGCCGACGGCCTCCGCGCCGGCGAATTCGACCTCACGCTGCTCCTCGATGCATCCCGGCCGCCGCTGCTCTCGGCGGCGACAGGGCCGGTGCACGTCGAGCCGGTGCCGCGCGGTGCCGAGCTCGACCGGCTCGTCGCCCTCGGCGCCGGGGCCGACTGGACGCTGATCGTCGCCCCGGAGAGCGACGGTCTCCTCGCCGACCGCGTCGCCGCCGTCCGCGCCGCCGGGGGCCGGGTCGCCGCGCCGCAGGGGGCGTTCATCGCCCGCGCCGCCGACAAACACGCGACGGCCCTCGCGCTGGCGGCAGGCGGCGTGCCGGTGCCGGCCGGCCGGCGTCTCGGGCCCGACGAAACCTGGCCGCCGGGATTCGCCCTGCCCGCCGTCGTCAAGGCGCTCGATGGCTGTGGCGGCGACGGTTTCGCGCGTCTCGACACGCCGGCGGATCTGCTCCCCGCGCCGCGCCCGCGGCGGCTCGAACGCCACGCCGCCGGGGTCTCGGTCGGCGTGTCGGCGCTGTGCGGTCCCGCCGGGCACCGCATCCTCCCCCCGGTGCGTCACCTGTTTTCGGCGGAGGACCGGCGGTTTCTCGGCGGCCGCTGCGACCTGCCCGCGGCGCTGGCGGACCGTGCCGCAACCCTCGCCGGCCGGGCGATCGCCGCCCTCGAGCGCGCCAGCGCCCCGGCGGCCGGGTGGGTGGGAGTCGACATGATCCTCGGGCACCGCGACGATGGAGACGCTGACCGCGTCCTCGAGGTCAATCCCCGGCTGACGACGTCGTTCGTCGGGCTGGCCCGAGCGGGGAGCGCGAGCCTGCTAGGCGCCCTGCTGGCGACGGCCGCCGGGAAAGTGGCACGGTGGCCAGGTCGCCGGGAACGTGACGGCAGCTACGCGATCGCGACCCCGGATGGAGCCGCCGCCGATGTGCCCTCCGGCTGACCGCCGCGCCGTTCTTGCCTTCGACATCGGCGGAGCGAACCTCAAAGCGGCCGACGGGCGCGGCGATGCCCATGCCGAGCCGTTTCCCCTCTGGCGACAGCCGCAGCGCCTCGCCCCCCGCCTCGCCGAGCTCGTCACCGAGCGCCGCCCCGGGCGGGTGGTGGCGACGATGACCGGCGAGATTGCCGACTGCTACGCGAGCCGAGCCGAGGGGGTGCAGGCGATCGTCGCGGCCGTGGTCGCCGCGGCCCGGCCGGTGGCCGCCCCCGTCGCGATCCTCGCCACCGACGGTGCGCTGGTCGCGCCCGAAGCCGCCTGTGCCGCTCCGCTGACCGTCGCCGCCGCGAATTGGCACGCCGTGGCCCGGCTCGCCGCCGCCCAAGCCCCCGCCTTCCCGGCGGTGTCGATCGACGTCGGCTCGACGACGGTCGACGTCATTCCCCTCGTGGCCGGCAGCCCCGCCCCGCGCGCCGCCGACGACGTCGGCCGGCTCCGCTCCGGCGAACTGGTCTACACCGGCGTCGAGCGGACGCCCGTGGCGGCGCTCGTCCGCCGCGTCGATCGCGGCGGGATCGCCTGCCCCGTCGTCGCCGAGCGCTACGCCCTCTCGCGCGATGCCTGGCTCCTCCTCGGCGGTCTGGCCGAGGATCCGGCCGACACCGACACCGCCGACGGCCGGCCGTTCACCCGCCCCCTGTCGCGCGCCAGGCTGGCGCGGATGATCCTCGAGGATCCGGAGGCGTTTTCCAGTGCCGACGCGCTGGCTCTGGCCGAGGCCTGTGCCGCGGCGCAGTCGCGCGCGGTGGCGCGGGCGCTGCGGCGCGTCGCCGCGGCACTGCCCGCGCCCCCGGCGGCAGTCGTTCTCTCCGGGCATGGCGACTGCCTGGCGCGGCGGGCGCTCGGGGTCGTCGGCTGGCGCGTGCCGGTGGTGTCGGTGGCAGAGCGGCTCGGGCCGGCGGTGGCGCGGGTCGCCCCGGCCCACGCGCTGGCGCTGGTCGCGCTCGGGGAATTGCCATGAACCCCGTGGCGGGATGGGACGGCGGCCTGCTCCGCGGGGAAGCGACGCGGATCCCGGCGGACCCGGTCGTGAAGTGCGGCGGCAGCCTGCTGACGATGGCCGACTGGCCGGCCCGGCTGCACGCCTGCCACGCGGCGCTGGCGGCCGCGGGCACGCCGCTGATCGTCGTCGGCGGCGGGGCGATCGTCGACGGACTGCGGCGCGTCGACGCCGCCGGAGGGCTCGACGGCGCGGTGGTTCACGACCTCGCGATCGCGCTGATGGGTATCACGGGGCGCCTCGTGGCCGGGGAGCTCGGGTTGCCGCTCACCGCCTCGGCACGCGGCGGGGGCGTCCTCGACGCCGCGGCGTTCCTCGCCGACGAGCGGGCGGCGGGCCCGCGCGGCTGGGAGGTGACGAGCGATTCGATCGCGGCGCTGGCGGCGCGGGTCGCCGGTCGGCCGCTGCTGCTGCTCAAGAGCTGCCCGCCTCCCGTCGTGGGAGGCGACGCGCTCGAGGCCGCCGCTGCCGCCGGCTGGGTGGACGACTGGTTTCCGCGTGCCGCCGCGGGCCTGACCTGGATCGGCTGGGCCTGCCCGAGCCGGGACGCGGTGGCTCCACGCTGAGCGGGCCGGTCACCGCCGAAGCGCGATCGTCCCCGCCGGTCAGTCCCACCAGCAGGAGCCGGCGCCGCCACGGGCGGCCAGGGCGGTGCCCCGGGCCGTGGACAGCGTCGCATCGGCCTCGTCGACCGTGGCGCTGGCGAATGCCCAGGGCTGGAACTGCACTCCCCCCGACGCCGACACCACCCACCGGCCGCCGCGCTCGATGGCGCTGGCGACGGTCGGCACGGTCGCCGGCGCGTCGTAGGCGGGGACCTTGACGCGCGCCGGATCGAGGAGCGGGGTGAGGTCGAGCCCGGCGCGCTTGTCGAGTTGGCGGCCGTGGATCAGCGCCGCGACCACGGCCAGATCGACGCAGTTGACCAGTTCGGCGAACACCGGCTGCTTCTCTGCCAGCTCGTCGTAGTGGCTCGTGAACGCCTCGCACCACGTCGCCGCGCGGCGGTCGGTGCCGCCGGCGCCGCGGACCGTGCCGTCGCGGCCGACAATGTCGTTTTCGGTCAGGCAGGTCATCCGCCGCCCGCCGATCCGCCACGCCAGCTCGTCGGGATCGCGGGCGATCGGGTCGTACGACGCCTCGAGCCAGAAGCGCGGCAGCATGCCTCCCGCCGGCGCGGTCGTGAGCATCGACACGTAGCTCGGCAGCCCGGTCACGCCCGAGGGCTCGAGGCCCATGCCGATCCGCTTGAGCCGGTAGTCGGCAGCGACGAGCACGCGGGCCAGCCGGCTGTCGGCGGGCACGCCGCCGACGCTGACCCGCTGCGGACCGAGCAGCTCCTCCATTTTGCGGAGCGTGGTGTCGGGCCGCCCGGTGACGGGTTTCTGGTCGCGGAGGAACTGCTGGACCTTCGTCACGCCGGCGGGATCGGGGTCGATCGAGCAGCGCATCCCGCCGTCGCGGGCGCCGTCGATGGCGCGGAGCGCGACGACCAGGTCCTCGAGCTGCAACAGCGGCCGACGGCTGTTGGAGGCGACGACGTTGCCGGCGGCATCGACCACCGCCGCGTCGGCGGGGCCGGCGAGCACGATGTCGTGCCCCTCGGGGTCGACGAACAAGTGCGTGACCCGCTCGAGGCCGCCGAGGAACAGCACCTCGGGAGGGAGCGGCTTGCCGCCGGTCGCGGCCGCTTCGACGGCGGCGATGACGCGGGCCAGCGACACCTTCCGCAGCTCGCTGGCCGCGGTGGGACGGCCACCGGCTTTGGCCAGCGCGTCGCGGCGCTTCGTCGCCAGCTCGGCGATGGCGCCGGGCTCGAGGTTGCGGACGATGCCGGAGGTGTCGATCGAGATTCCCCCGACCGCCTGACCGAAGCCGAACCCACCCATCTGGGCGCGAGCCGTGACGCCCGGCACAACGGCCAGGGCCGCCAGCACGACGGCCGCCAGCGGGCGGGAAACGCCGGCGGTGGTGGGCCGGGACGACGACAGCGGCATCATGGACAGCCTCCGGCTGGCGGAAGGGGCATCCGGCCCCTTGAACGGTGCCGCCATGCTAGTCTGGCCCGGTTCGACGCGGCAAACCCGATTCCCCCGCGAAATCATTTGTCTCCCGCCCTTCGTTGCCCGCCCGGGCGCCCTCGCCACCCGTCCTTGCCCGGCACATCATGGGGCGGGAGGAGGTGACGGGGACACCTTTTCCCGGCCGATGCCATGGTCACTAGCGCACACCTGATCGTCTGCGATCCCGAGTCCGGCGCGGTGCCGGTGCGGCTCGTCGACGGCCAGCGTGTCACGCTCGGCCGGGCCAGCGGCAACGCGATCGTCATCCGCGACGAGCGTGCCAGCCGCTGCCATGCCGAGATCTTCGCGGTCGACGGGCAGTGGCGGATCCGCGACCTCGACAGCCGCAACGGGACGAAGGTCGCCGGTGAACCGATCAGCGGCGACCGTGTCCTCGCCACCGGCGACGTGATCCGGATCGGCAAGACCGAGATCGCGTTCGGCCTCGGGGACCCGCCGACCAACGGCAGCGGTGCCGCCGGTCCCCCTTCCAGTGGCATGTCGACCGACCGCCTTCCCGACGTGCTCCAGCAGTGGCAGGCGTCGATCACCCACCGGCGCACCGAGACGCGCCTCCTCGAGGCGATCCGCGAGTCGGCGGCGAGCGTGCCCCGCGTCGGCCGGGCGGCGGCCGAGTTGTGCCGGTTGGCGTTCGCGCTCGGCCAGGCGGGTGATCTGCGTACGGTCGCCGAGCTGGCGCTTTCGACGGCGCTGGAGGGATGCGGGGCCCGGCGCGGGATCGTGTTCCTGCCCGACGGCGTGGCCGGTGCCGGCGATCGCGTGAAGGTCGAGTCGCTCGAGCCGCTGGCGTCGCTCCCCGAGCCCTGGCCTGCCGACTCGATCCCGCGCGCCGCCGCCGCAGCGGTGATGAAGATGAACGAGGCGATCGTCGCCCACGAGGCGGCGCGCCGCGCCGGCGGCGCGTCGAGCATGTCGGCGCCGATCCGCGCCGACGGGCGGACGATCGGCGTGCTCCACGTCGAGCGGCAGCCGGGTGAGCGCGAGGGGACGCCCGACGATCTCGAGTTCCTCCTCGCCGTCGGCAACGCCCTGGGGATGGCGGTCGCCAACCTCCAGGCGCGCGAGGCCCTGTCTGTGAAGCTGGCGACCACCGTCGACGAGAATGCCCGCCTCAAGGCCCGGCTCCGCGAGGAATCGCGGATGGTGGGGGTGAGCCGGTCGTTAGGGACGATCGTCGGTCAGATCGGCAAGGTGGCCGGCACGAAGGCCACGGTGCTGGTCCGCGGCGAGAGCGGCGCCGGCAAGGAGCTCGTCGCCCGCGCGATCCACGAGGCGAGCGAGCGGCGCGGCGGGCCGTTCGTCTGCCTCAACTGCGCCGCCCTCTCGGAGACGCTGCTGGAGAGCGAGCTGTTCGGCCACGAAAAGGGAGCGTTCACCGGGGCCACCGAGCGGAAGGTGGGGAAGTTCGAGCAGGCCCACCGCGGCACGATCTTCCTCGACGAGATCGGGGAGATGAGCCCGGCGATCCAGGCCAAGTTCCTCCGCGTCCTCGAGGGGCACCCCTACGAGCGCGTCGGCGGCCAGTCGCGCGTCCAGGTCGACGTCCGCGTCGTCGCCGCCACCAACCGCGATCTCGAAAAGGGGGTGGCCGCCGGCGAGTTCCGCCGCGACCTCTACTTCCGCCTCCGGGTCGTCGAGATCCTCGTGCCGCCGCTCCGCCACCGGGCCGACGACATCGAGCCGCTCGCCCGCCACTTCCTCGCCCGGTTCGTCGCCGAGACCGGCCAGCTGGTCCGCGACTTCACCCCGGCGGCGCTCGAGGCGATGCGCCGCTACCACTGGCCGGGCAACATCCGCGAGCTGCGCAACTGCATCGAGCGCGCCGTGACGCTCGCGACCACGCCGCTGATCGACGTCGCCGATCTGGTGTTCAGCGAGCTCGGCTCGAGCGGCGACACCGGGCGGGTGGCGACGGCCGCGCCGCGCTACGTCGCCGCGACGCTCGAGGAGGTCGAGCGCCGCCACGTGATGGCGACGCTCACCGCCACCGGCGGCAACAAGACCAAGGCGGCGATGATCCTCGGCATCGAGCGCTCGACGCTCGACCGCAAGCTGGCGCGGTGGGCCGCCGATGGCGATGCCGAGCCGCGCCGCCCGCGGCGCGGCGACTAGCAGCCCGTCAGTCGAGGCCGAAGTAGCGCTTCCAGGCGGCCACGTCGCCGGGCTCGGGCGGAGGGGGCTTCGATTCGGCGGGGCGCCGGGCGGCGCGGGCCCTCGAGCGCCGTTCGGCGAGCCACTGATCGGGGCCCACCGCCGTCGCCCGCCGCCGCCGCGCGGCCGCCTGGAGACGCCGGTCGCCCGACACGACGACCAGGCTGCCGGGAGCGTCGTCGCCGGCGACCAACTCCTCGATCAGCGAATCGGCATCGGGATACTCGCGTGCGAACCAGACGCGGATCCCACGGTGGACGAGCCGGCCGGGGAGGCCGTCGGGCGAGCGCGCCGCGTCGAACACCACCAGGCAGTCGCCGGCGTCGTCGCCGAGGAAGTCGGCGAGCAGATCGAGCAGCGCGACGCGCGACTGCTCGAATCCGCGCGGCCCGCGGTCGGCCCCGAACACCCCCGAGGCGTGGAGCAGGTTGTAGCCGTCGATGATCAGCGTCATCGGCGCCCCGGCCCCTGTTTCAGCGGCGGAACTTCACGCGCCCGGCGACGATCGTCGCGGCGGCCCGGCCCCGGAGCGTCCAGCCGTGAAACGGCGAATTGACGCTCTTCGACCGGAAGGAGCCGACGTCGACCTGCCAGGTGACGTCGGGATCGATGACGGTGATGTCGGCCACGGCACCGGGGCGGAGCGTGCCGCGTGGCACGCCGAGGATCCGCGCCGGAGCGGTGCTGAGGGCGTCGACGAGCCGCGGCCAGTCGAGCCGCCCCGTCGCCACCAGCCGCGTCACCGCCAGCCCGACGGCGGTCTCGAGGCCGAGGATTCCGAACGGCGCCCGGTCGAGCTCGAGCATCTTCTTCTCGCGGGCGTGCGGGGCATGGTCGGTGGCGATGCAGTCGATCGTCCCGTCGGCGAGTCCGGCGATGATCGCCTCGACGTCGGCGGCCGTGCGCAGCGGCGGGCTCATCTTGCAGTTGGCGTCGAACGAGCGCAGCGCCTCGTCGGTGAGCGTGAAGTGGTGCGGGCAGGCCTCCGCCGTGACGCGGATCCCGCGCGCCTTCGCCTCGCGGACCTGCGCCACGCCGCCGGCGGTCGTGACGTGCATCACGTGCAGCCGCCCGCCGGTGAACGCGGCCAGGGCGATGTCGCGGCCGATCATGATCTCCTCGGCCGCCGCCGGCCAGCCGCCGAGGCCGAGCGCCAGCGACACCGCCCCCTCGTGCATCACGCCGCCGCGGGTCAGCTCGAGGACTTCCTCGTGGGCGAGGATCGGGACGTCGAACATCCGGCAGTATTCCAGTGCCCGGCGCATCAGCTCGGCGTCGTAGACGGGTGCCCCGTCGTCGCTGAACGCCACCGCGCCCGCTTCGAACAGCGCGCCGATGTCGGCCAACTCCTTCCCCGCCCGGTCGCGGCTCACGCAGCCGACGACGAACACGTTGCAGGCATCGGCGCGGGCGGCCTTCTGGTGGATGAAGCCGACCGCCGCCTGGGTGTCGATCGGCGGCTCGGTGTTGGGGATGCAGGCGACGCTCGTGAACCCGCCGGCGAGGGCGGCACGGGTGCCGGTCTCGATCGTCTCGTCCTCCTCGCGCCCCGGCTCGCGGAGATGGACGTGCATGTCGACCAGCCCCGGTGCCACGATCATCCCGGCGGCGTCGAGCGATTCGTCAGTCGGCCCGGCTGCCCGGCCGATCGCCGCCACCACGCCGTCGCGCACCAGCACGTCGTCGACCCGGTCGATCCCCTGCGCCGGATCGATCACCCGTCCGCCGCGCACCAGGAGCGTTCCCATCAGCCCTGCCCTCCCGCCGCGGCCGCCGGCCGGGCGTTGCACGACAGCCACAACACCGCCATCCGCACCGCCAGGCCGTTGGTCACCTGGTCGAGGATCACCGACTGCGGGCAGTCGGCGACGTCGGCGGTCATCTCCACGCCCCGATTGATCGGACCGGGGGCGAGGATCAGCAGCTCGGGGCGGGCCCGGCGGAGGCGCTCGCCGGTCATCGCGTACAGCGCGGCATATTCGCGAACCGACGGGAAAGGTCGCGTGTTCTGCCGCTCGAACTGGATCCGCAGCAGGTTGAGCACGTCGCAGCGAGGGATGATCGCGTCGAGGTCGTGCGAGACCTCGGCGCCGAGCTCCTCCCAGCGCGGCGAGACGAGCGTCGGCGGGCCGCAAAGGATCACCTTCGCGCCGAGGGCAAGGAGCCCGTGGAGGTTCGAGCGCGCCGTGCGGCTGTGGGCGATGTCGCCGACGAGGCCCACCGTGCACCCGGCCAGGCTCCCGCGCCGTTCACGGATCGAGAAGATGTCGAGCAACCCCTGGGTGGGGTGCTCGTGGGGACCGTCGCCGGCGTTGATCACGCCGGCGGCGAGGTGCCGCGCCAGGAGGTGGGGCGTGCCCGGCGTGGCGTGGCGGACGACGACGACGTCGATCCCCATCGCTTCGAGGTTCCTCGCCGTGTCGATGAACGACTCCCCCTTGGCGAGGCTGCTGGCCGAGGCCGAGAAGTCGACCACGTCGGCGCCTAGCCGCCGGGCGGCGAGGGCGAAGCTGGTGCGGGTGCGGGTGGAGTTCTCGAAAAACAGATTCACGACCGTCCGGCCGCCGAGGACTGCGAGCTTGGTGCGGCAGCCGTCGGTCGCCTCCTTGAACCGCCCGGCGGTGTCGAGGAGCAGTTCGATCTCGGCGGCGTCGAGCCGCTCGAGGTCGAGGAGGTGACGGTGCCGCCACGCGGGGGGGGCTTCGGTGGTGAACGGAGCGGTGGGCATCGGCACGAAAGGCGAAGGGGGGAAGCGATGGCGCGGCGGAGATTCTAGCTTTCCCGGTGACAAAGCCCTCCATGGCCTTTGTCACCTCCGGTCGACCGGTGGGAACGCCGAGGGTTCCCACGGTCGACGGGCGCCGCATCGTGCGGCGGGCTTTCCCGGTGACAAAGCCCTCCATGGCCTTTGTCACCTCCGGTCGACCGGTGGGAACGCCGAGGGTTCCCACGGTCGACGGGCGCCGCATCGTGCGGCGGGCTTTCCCGG